>Ga0315298_1001513_pt1 | contig 42272 bp, 36 predicted proteins | sample WHS_1_MG_FD_203077 | JGI IMG/M metagenome (GOLD analysis project Ga0315298, IMG submission 203077) | Extremophilic microbial mat communities from Washburn Hot Springs, YNP, Wyoming, USA - WHS_1_MG | ecosystem: Environmental > Aquatic > Thermal springs > Hot (42-90C) | place: USA: Wyoming... | reverse complement strand
CGTTGACTACGCCGGCGACCGCTATGAGCTGTATTGGGAGTCCATAAGCCCCGCGAACCTGCTCGCCCGCGGAACCACCGTTACCACCGCCGCAACCATCGAGTTCACCGTGCCCGAGGCCCCCCGCGGCACCCATACCGTCATCCTCAAGGACCTCGACGACAACAGCACGGCTTCCGCTACCATGACGATATTGCCGAACCTGGACAGCATCAGTCCGACCAGCGGCGCGGCCGACACGCGGATTACCGTCGTCGGCAAAGGTTTCGCTGCCAACGAACCGGGCATCAAAATCCTCTTTGATGGAACGGAGCTTGCCGTATCTACCAACGCCGACGCCAAGGGTAGCTGGTCGCTAACATTTGACTGCCCGCCCGCTGATAAAGGCAGTCACTCCATAAACGCCCGAGGGTCGATAACACAGTCCACCGAGCTGGTCCCACTGATATTCGCGGTTACCCCCAGGCTGAGTATTAACCCATCTTCTGGCTCATCCGGCACATCAGTCACCATAAATGGCAACGGCTTTGTCGGGTATGAAGCAGGCATAACTGTGACCTTCGACGGAAATGTTATCAGGAACGACATCAGGGCGGATAGCAAAGGCTCATGGACCTATAACTATGTTATACCGGCAGGAACTGCCAAGGGTGTCCATACCTTTGCCGCCTACGGACCGAGCACCCCCGCTTCCGAAGTCGGTAAAGCCACTTTCTCCACTGCCGCCTCAATCATGGTCGAGCCGAACTCCGGGGCTGTCGGTGCTATTGTAAACGTCTCCGGCAGAGGCTTCTCACCGAATGAAAGCGGAATTGAGATTACGTTTGACGGCTCCCTTATCAAGGGAGGCGTAAACGCCGATGCCAGCGGCAACTGGACGGCTACGGTGTCGATACCCTCGCGCAACAGGGGTGCGCACTCGATACGCGCCGGCGGCCCCCTAACAAATGTCAGCGATATAGCACCTGCCAGCTATATCATTAACCCGACCGTTTCGCTTTCGCCGCCAGCCGGTGCGCTTGGTACCGAAATCACGGTCAAGGGCACAGGGTTTGATTCCAACAGCACCATCAGCATACTTTTTGACAATAAGCCGGTGGCGGTTGATGTAACGACCACCCGCGACGGTTCTTTCCAGACTAAATTTACAATTAAAGAGGGTAAGGCCGGCGCCAAAACTGTTGTCATCAGCGATGATGCGGGAGCCAGTTACCAGCTTACATTCTCCATCGAAAGCGAGCCGCCTCCGGTACCACAACCCATCGCGCCCGAGACGGGCATCAGGCTAACCTTCTTCGGCGGGGCGACGGCGACATTCGAATGGTCACCGGTGCAGGACCCCAGCGGCGTCAGCTACATCTTCGAATTAAGTCGAACGGCTGACTTCGCCAGTCCGATACTGTCGAAATCCGGGCTTAAAGAGACCCAATACACCCTCGGCGCGAAGGAAATACTCGACTTTGGCGACTTTTACTGGCGCGTCCGCGCCATCGATAACGCCGGCAACCAGAGCGCATGGTCGGCCACCCGCAGTCTCAAGGTCGGAGTGATGCCGGTGTGGGTATTCGTGCTGATTATCGTGGGCGCTGTGGCGGTATTCGCCGGCGTCCTGTGGTACTTCTGGGGCAAGCGCGGCAGATACGACTTCTAACCCGCAAGCGTGGCGGCGTCCGCCCGGAGGGCTTTCAGCACCATCTCATCTTCCTCCGGTAAGACCGTCCTCGGGTCGAGAAGAAGCCGGTCTCTCTCCACCCTACCGATTATGGGCACCGAGCGCTGACGCAGCGCATCAGCCAGACGCTTCCCTCCGTGGATCAACACCAATCTGGTCGGCAGACTGCCACCGGGAAGACTGCCACCACCTACCACGGTCTCGCCATCGACGACCAGGGCGCTCTTGCCGGCCGCCTTTGCCCACGACTCCGCCCGCTTTTCGATTTCTCCAACCGGCGTGGCAATCATCCGCCAGACCGGTATCTTGAGCACGGCTTCGTTTTTAAGATAATGCACGAGAGTCGCCCGCAGTCCGGCCAGCCGCACCTTATCGATGCGCACCGCCCGCGCCAGAGGATGCTTTTTCAGTCTGTCAACCAGAGCCTTTTCACCGGCGATGATGCCGGCCTGCGGCCCGCCGACCAGCTTATCGCCGGAGAAAAATACCAGCCCGGCACCAGCGGTGATGCTCTCCTGTACCGTTGGCTCACGCTCCAGGCCGAACCGGGATGTATCCAGGAAACAGCCACTCCCAAGGTCATCGAGCACCGGTATACCATGCTTCCTGCCGACCATAACCAACTCCCCAAGGGTGACTGTGCTGGTGAAGCCGACAACGCGGAAGTTGCTGGAATGAACACGGAGAATGGCGGCAGTCTGCGGGTTGATGGCCTGCTCGTAATCGGCGGCATACGTGCAGTTGGTCGTCCCGACCTCGACCAGCTTCGCCCCGCTCTGACGCATAACATCCGGCACACGGAACCCACCGCCGATTTCCACCGCCTGGCCCCGGGAGACGATGACTTCCTTACGCCTTGCCAACGCCATAAGTCCCAGCAAAACGGCGGAGGCGTTATTGTTCACCGCCAGTGCGGCTCCGGCGCCGGTCAACCGGCAGATGAGAGACTCTATATGAACATTCCTTGAGCCCCGCTCGCCGGATTCAATATCATACTCAAGGTCACAGTAGCCGGCGGCGGCTGATTTCATAGCGGCGATAGCTTCTTCACTCAGAGGCGCACGACCCAGATTGGTGTGGATGATAACCCCGCTGGCGTTTATGACGCGCCGCGGCGAAAACTTGTCCAGCGCCAGAACGCTCTGGCAAACCTTTTCTGCCACCGCGTCCACTGACGGGCAGTCACCGCCGGCGGCGATCCTTCTCCTGGCCGCAGTCAGTTCCTCACGGATGAAGCCGACAAGCAGGTCGTGAGGATAGCTCTGGCCGAGTTCCTTCAGCCGCTTATGAGCAAGCACCCTGTCGACAGAGGGGAGGTGACGGAACGACGTCATGTTAACAAACATTCTACAACAGGTGCTACTCATCACTCTAGCTCCCTCACACATAGAGACAGATGTCAACGAATATTCCCATCTTGAGGGAGACGGTGTCAGGTACGATAGTCGTGCTATAATGCTGAAGGTTACAAACCGAACCGCCGGAAAGGAGTCAATGGCCAACAAGCCCCTTCGCCTGACCCAGGCCGTCCGCGCTGCGGGTTGAGCTTCCAAGCTGAGTCCAGGGGACCTGGACAAAGCCCTGTGCGGCCTGCCGTTCGTCTCTGATGACAACGTCCTGCGCGGCATGACCGACATGGACAATGCCGGCGTCTACAGGCTGAGCGACGACATCGCCATCATCCAGACGCTCGACTTTTTTACGCCGGTGGTTGACGACCCGTTCGCCTTCGGCAAGATCGCCGCCGCCAACGCCCTGAGCGACGTTTACGCTATGGGTGGCCGGCCGGTCACGGCCATGAACATCGCCGGCTTCCCGTCAAAATCGCTTCATATCTCCGTGCTGAGAGAAATCCTGCGCGGCGGAGCCGAGAAGCTGATGGAGGCCGGGGCAGTTCTCATCGGCGGCCATACCGTCGACGACAATGAACTCAAGTACGGCCTCTCCGTCACCGGTATCGTTCACCCCGACCGGCTGATTACCAACGGCGGCGCACGGCCCGGCGACAGGCTGATTCTCACCAAGCCGCTCGGCCTCGGCATCATGACCACGGCGCTCAAGGCAGGCAGACTTAACAGAGGCACCGTAGCCCGCATTACCTCGGTCATGACGGCGCTCAACGACAAGGCCTCCCGGCTAATGCAGGAAGCTGACGCCCATGCCTGTACCGATATTACCGGTTTTGGTCTGGCCGGCCATGCTCTGGGCATGGCCCAGAACAGTGCCGCCGGCATCAGGCTGGAGTCCTCGGCACTGCCGATACTCACCGGAGCACCGGAGTTTGCGGCCCAGGGGCTTTACCCCGGCGGTCTTCATAAAAACCGTGAATTTTACTCATCACAGGTAAGAGTCGCCAGAGGCCTACCCGAATATATTTCCGATATTGTTTTCGACCCACAAACTTCCGGCGGGCTGCTCATCTCAATAGCACCCGACAGGGCACCAGTCCTGCTACGGAGTCTCAAGGAGGCCGGAGTCGCCGATGCCGCCATTGTCGGCGAGGTAGTGAAAAGCCCGAGGGGCGTCCTGACCATAAAATGAAACTGGTCTTTATCCACGGTAGCGGTGGCTTCGGCGGCGTCTGGCATAGACAGCTCGCTCATTTCAAAGATGCTGACGCTATCACCCGGCCCGGACATCCCGACGGCAAGCCGCTTGATAGCATGGAAGCCATAGTTGACTGGCTTCACGGACACATCTCACGTAAGGGCTACCGCGAAATCGTACTGTGCGGTCATTCCATGGGTGGCGGGATTGCCCTGGAGTACACGCTGAAATATCCCGACCACATCATTGGTCTGGTTCTGGTGGACTCGACCTCGCGGATGAGCATGCCGCCAGCCTTCCATTACAACCCCGAAGCCTATGTCAATGACATCGAAGGCTACCTGAAACGCCTCAAGGAACATTTCAAGCGGCTCCCTGTCCACGAACAGGACAGCCTGATTATGCGGATGCTGCTAGTCGGAACCGCGGGGCGGCTCGCAGACATGATGGCCATGAGAGATTTCGATATTTCCGGCCGGCTGAACGAAATCAAAGTACCGGTCCGGGTCGCTATTGGCACTGAAGACCCCATACCACGGGCTTCCTTTGAGCGGCTTGCTGCCAGCATCCCGAACTGCCGCCTCACCGTCATCGAGAACGCCGGCCACTACGTTATGCTGGACCAACCGGACGAGTTTAACCGGGTGCTGGACGGTTTTCTTTCAGAGATAGTTACAGAGGCCCGGTAACGCCCGTGTAATTCGGTAATTATCGGTAATTAAAGGTGCTGCACCATCACAATTTTCCCGCCGCGTTCGAGATGGCGTGGCCGGGCGTTCGAGATAGTCTAACCGGGGAAAACCTTCTTCGGCCAGTCGCTTCCCCGCCTCGGCGGTTTCCGGGGTGGTTCGACCTGAGGTTCGGCTGGTTCCTCATCAGGAGATGGCGGAGCCTTCCTGTCCCGCTGTCCATCAACCCCCTTTATCGCGCCTCTCAAAGCCTCGATGGAAGCATCGAGGTCATCGTCGGGCTGCGGGGCGGCGCCTGCTGAACTCGATTGAGAAGACGCCCGGGCGGATGGCGTTCTTGTCGGTGCCACCGGCTTGTAGCCGGCCATGGGTTCGCCCGGCGCCGGTCTGATCACGTCGCCGGCAGCCTCCTTATCGGCGCCGCCCGCGCTTTCAGAGACACGCCCGGCCGATTGCAAGGCTTCCCCGGCGATCTCAACCCCCCTATCCGCCGGCCTGGCAGTATGTGCGTTTTCCCCGGCTCCGAGCACATACTGCTTTAATGACTCAATCGCCTTATCAACCATCTCTCTGGCAGTCCGGTTAGAAGCTTCGGCAACTTCTTTGGCCTCCCTGACTGCCTTCTCGATGGCGGCCACCGCTTCCCGGAACGCTTCCTGAGCAAGCCGGGTGGCTTCACGGCTGGTCTGCTCGGCGTCATCGGCAATTTCGCGCACGGCTCGTATCGCAGCATCAGCCGTTTCTTTGGCCGACTTCCCGGTCAATTCCACCCGGCGCGCTGCCTCCTGCGAAGCCCGAGCCGAGGAATCAGCAGCCTCCTTTATCGACTTACTTATCGCCTCAGCCTGCTCCCGGGCCGCAGCCGAGGCAGCCTGAGTGCTTTCCCTGGCAGTCATCTCCACCTGACGAAGTCTGCCCAGCACTTCATCAACCGCTTCACGGGACTTGTCCTCAGCTTCACGTGTGGCACGGACGGCGTCTTCAACCGCGTTCCTGGCCGTTGCCACCGCCGACATGGCGGATTCCTTTGCCGCCTTCACCATCGTCTGGACCTGGGCAATGGCTTCCTGACAGGCCTCCTCGGGGACCTGAATTGCTTCCTTGATGGAATCAACCGCATTCCGGGCCGCCTCTTTGACTGCCACTGCAGACTCTTCCGATGACTCTCTGGCGGCTCTGGCTACCTCTTCCACCCGCTCGATAGCATCCTTAGAAATATCGTTTACCTTTTCTACCGCATCTTTCAGAGAGCTGACCGCCTCATCGGCTACCTCCTTAGCCCTGCGGCTCGCTTCCTCAACTTTCAAAAGAGCGTCCTCAGAAGTCCTTGAGGCTGTATCGGCGGCATCTTTTAACTGATCTATTGCTGACTCTACGGCATCTTCGACGTCTTTGATTTTCTCTTCGACCTGCCCGATCGCCGCCTTGAAGGCAGCATCAAGCTCCTGCGCCTGCTTTTGAATTTCGCGGTTAAGTTCCTCAATCCTCGCCATTGCCTCACGGGAGGCCTGAGTCATATCTTGAGCGACTTCCCGAGCGGACCGGGCAGCCTCATCTGCCGCCTCTTTCGCTTCAGCAGCAGCCGCCTTAGCCTGCTCGATGGCGAGCCGGGAAGCATCTTGAGCTGACTTGACGGCCTCCTTAGCGGCGGCTATTGCCTCACTGGTGGCCTCATGGCTCAATGCCGCAGCTTCTTTAACCGCGTTCTGCAACTCACGGATGGCCTCGTCGGCCTTCTCTCCAGCGGCCCTGGCCATCTCCAGCGCCTTGCGGGAAGTCTCAGAGGTCGACCGGTCAAGGGCCTCGGCCCGGCTTAACGCCTTCTGGGCCGATTTGGTCGCTTCAAGCGCCGCTGCCTTGGTATCCCTGGCAATCTGTTCAAGCCGGCTGACGACATCTTCCGCCTTTTGTGCCGCCATCACCGCATCCGAAGTGGCCGATTCCGCTTTCTCCTCGGCTCGAAGTGCGTCCCTCTCAAAATTCCTTCTGGTGGTCATCTCTAACATCTCCCGCCGGGGATATAACCGGCACGAAAATCATACGGGGTGATTGAGGCTATTCTATGCCCCCAGGATAGGGTTTTCAATAGGTGCTAAACTATAGGCAATCCGATTATATCAGTAGGAGGTACGGCCGTGGACGCTAAAGAGATTTTCCGCAAGAAGTTCGAGACCTACCGCAAGGTAATGGACCAGTCCGGCGAGCAGAAAGCGTGGGAAACGCTTTTCCAGGGCTACCCGGAACGGCAGAAGGCCAACATGGGCCGGATGATTGACAATTGCACTCTCGCCGAGGGCTTCAGTAAGGGCATACCGCTCTACAAGCAGATGGGTATGGACATGCAGGTAATCGACCTTTCGACCGACACAGTCGATGCCGTGCTTGAAATACAGCGCACCTGCCCGGCGCTTTCCGCTGGACTCCACAAAGAGTTCGGCTTCGAAAAGCCCTGCCGCATCATCTGCGACATGGACATCGCCGCCACAGAGGCCGCCTTCCCCGGCATGAAAGGCAAGCGCCTCGCCGCCATGGGCGAAGGTGATGTTGTCTGTCTATTCAAATACGAAAGACCGAAGAAATAGGCGGGTGACGGGTGAGGCTGAATAGGTACCATTAAGCATACTTGCGGCACAGTCAGCCTGGAAGATCGTACGGTAGCGCCCGTGCCGAAGTCCTTCCCCGGCACCGCCGATACACCGGCACAGGATCTCAGCAACATTAAAGGCGAAGGCCAGGTTTGAACACTCCAATCCACATAACAGTTCACGCCGAATCAACAGTATGGTCGTTTTGCCCAACGCAACGAATCCGGTAGAATTACGCTGGGCCGATCATATTTCCGCGCACATACCGGGCATCGCCTGATGCCTGCTCCCGGATTGACAGTTGACTCTCAGAGAAAGGGGGCTTGAATCATGAACAAATTGCTGATTATCTACTGGTCTCAGACCGGCCATGTCGAAAGCATGGCCAAAGCCTGCGAAGAAGGTGCTAAGGCCGCCGGTGCTACCGATGTCAAGTGTATCAAGGTGACCGAGCTGACCAAGACCGACCTTGAAAACTACGAAGTCTTCATCTGGGGAACCGGCAACTATTTCCAGACGATGGCCGGCATGATATGGGACTTCTTCTGCAGATACCATTACGACCTGCTGAAAATGCCCAAAGCTCAGAAGAAAGCCTATGCCTGTGTCGTCAGTGCCGGCATTGGCGGGGCGATGTGCCTTGACGGCCTCAACCACCGCCTCCAGGAATTAAAGTGGAAGCGGGTGTTCGATACGGTCGTAGCCTTCGAAGAGCCCAAGCCGGAGATACTGGAGAAGTGCCGCGAGCTTGGCAGGAAGATGGTGCTGGTAAACCCGGCGGAGGCCGCTGACCTCAACCCACCCCGAAAACCGCGTTTTGAATGGCCCGAGTATTTCCGCATTATCGCCTGGAGCGGCGTTGGCGTTGAAGTAGCCAGGTCCTGGACAAAGTTTCTGGCTGAAGACACCAAGATGAAAATTGTCATCACGCCGGAGTCAAACACGGTCAACCGGTTCAAGTGGACCGGCCTGAAGATGTACCAGCTTACCGCCGGCGGCACCACGGAGACCAGCCAGATGCTTATGGCCGACCGCAAGTACGCCGCCCGCGACGCCGGACCATGGCCAATTCGTGCCGTTTGGGCACAATCCAAGTCATGCTCCGGCATGTTCGTCCGCGGCGACTCACCGATAAGGACACCTTATGACATTAAACCCGGCACCAGAGTGGCCGATATGTCCAGCTATGCCGCCAGCGTCCGCATCGTCGAAGCCTACCTTGCCTGGGGCAAAGTGGACAAGAAAGACGTTATCTGGGTACCCGGCAACAATTATCCGGAGAACGTTCGGGCTGTCGTTGAAGGCAGGGCCGATGTCTGCTTCGGGATACCGACCTCGCCTTCGATTGAGGAGGCTGAAAAGAACCCCCATGGCATACGCTGGCTGGAATATAACCCTAACGCCGATCCTGAAGGTTACAAACGCTTTATCGCCATTGACCCGCTGGTCACCTTCGGCCAGATGCATGCTGGGGTGCCTTCGTGCCTCGGCGTCTGGTCAAACGTTGGTGTCAGCCTCTATACCTGCCATGCTGAAATCAGCGCAATGATGATCACTCGCCTCTGCCGCTGGCTTGATGAGAACTACGAAAAATACAAGAGCGCCCATCCGTGGAACCGGTGGATGAGCCTCGATACACTGGTTGAGGAATTGGAGCACACCTTCATTCCAGCCCACGAAGGGCTGGTACGATTCCTCACCGAAAAGGGTATCTGGACGCCGACCCACGCCGACCGCCAGAAGCAGAACGTTGAGCTGATTGACCGCTACGTACGCGCGTACCAGGAGGCCAAAGACATGGCCGATGCCAAGGGCATCGCCGTTCTGCCAGAGAACCAGCAGTGGATTGACCTCTGGGAAAACTACAAAAAACAGCTTAACCTGCCGCCATTCCGATTATTCAAATCTCTGAAGGAGGCTTAATCATGCCCGCTTATCCCGATTTCAAATGGCCCAAGCGTTTTAATGTCGTCAACTGGGCCGGCATGGGCTATGAGTCGACTAAAAGCTGGTCGGAGCTGTTTGAAGCCGACACCGGCTGTAAAGTCCATGTTGCACCCGAATTCGATACGGTAAACCGCTTCCGATGGCTGGGCATGGGTATGTTCCAGCTAACCGGCGGCAATCACAGCGAGACCAGCCAGATGCTTATGGCCGACCGCAAGTACGCTACCCGCGACGGCGGCCCTATTCCGGTCCGGTCGGTCTGGGTACATTCCAAGAACAACAGCGGCTTCTTCATGCGCGGCGACTGCAAGATGGTCACGCCTCACGATATAAAACCGGGCACACGCATGGTCCACATGACCTATGTGGCCAACACCCGTGTGGTCGAAGGTCTCCTCGCCTGGGCGCAGGTAAAGAAAGAGGACATTGTCTGGGTCCCCGCCAACAATTCGGTGGAAAACTACAAGCTGGTCATAGAAGGCAAGGCCGATATCGGCTTCAGTTTCCCCAACTCGCCGACAATGCGCGAGGCGGAGAAGAACCCCTACGGCATCAAGTGGCTGGTGCTCGATGCCGCTAAAGACCCGGAAGGGGCCAAGCGCTTCCAGACGGTTGACCCGCTTATCCGCTTCGGCATTATCCCGGAAGGAGGCGTCAGGTCAGCCGCCGGTGTCCCGAGCACCGAGGGCATCGTCTTTGAAGTCACCACGGAAAGCACTGACCCGGCCTTCGTCTACAACCTGGCCAGATGGTTCGACCTTAACTTCAAGCGGTTCCAGAAACGTCATCCCGACAATACCTTCAAGAACCGGGAGACCCTTGTCAGAGGACTGCGCCATACCTATATCCCCTGTCATGAGGGTCTAATTGAATACCTCAAAGAGCTCGGGATCTGGACCAGGGCTCACGATATCCGACAGAAGGAAAACATCGAGCTTATCAACCGCTACCGTGAGGCTTACCCGAAGGCTATTGAAGAGGCCGATGACCTCCAGATTGTCGTCGACCCCAAGAACCCTGACTGGCAAAAGTTCTGGCAGGACTACAAGAACAAGCTGGGCTTACCGGAGTTCAGGCTGTTTGATGACTTGCCCAAGTAGCTACCTACTCCCCGTTCCTCTCCATCAGAGGGAGAGAATAGTATAATAGCAACTCCGAATATTGAGCAGAAACGCCAGCGCATCGGCATCTCCAACCCCTGACCCCGAAGCCGCGCAGAAACGTCAGCGGCTTGTTCGGGGCTTTCCTGTTGTCGCCTTTTCCACCTTTGCCGCAATGCTCGGCCTCGGGGTAGTAGCGCCAATTTTGCCGCTGTACGCCAGGGACATGGGTGCCACCGGCCTCTGGATAGGTATCATCTTCGGTAGCTACTCAGTTTCCCGTGCCGCGCTGATGCCGTTTTTCGGGTGGCTGTCCGACCGCCGCGGCCGCAAGTTTTTCCTCAGCATTGGCCTGATAGCCTGCGGCATTGTTTCCTTCGGCTATATCTTCGCATCCGACCCGATCCTGCTGACACTGGTGCGGATCCTTCATGGCGCGGCTTCGGCTATGGTGATTCCCATCGCCAACGCCTGGGTCGGCGAAATGGCACCACTGGGCGAAGAGGGCAAGTGGATGGGCTACTTTAATACCGCCTTCTTCGTCGGCTTCGGCGTCGGTCCTATTATTGGAGGCACCCTGGCCGACCATCTCGGCATGAGCGCCTCATTCACTGCTATGGGCACTATCACCCTGCTTGGCTTCTTCGCCGTGGCTATCTTCCTGCCTGAGTCACAGCGAGGACAGGCAAAGAAAAAGGCCCGCGTCTCTTTCCGGGAAATGGGTAAGAGTGACCCATTAAAGGGCCTTTTCGCCTACCGGATGATGTTCGAGCTATGTATGGGCGCGTTCATGGCTTTCCTGCCCATTTTTGCCGGCGTCCAGCTCGGCATCGATCCGACCTTCATCGGCCTCCTCGTCGCCATGAACCTGCTTCTGACCTCATTCCTTCAGATGTACACCGGACGACTGGCCGACCGCTTTGACCGCAGGCTGATGCTTATCGGTGGAAGTGCCTTCAATTTCCTCATCCTGGCTATCATCCCGCTGGCCGGAAACTTCTGGCACCTTATGGTCATCATGCTGATACGGGTGGCCGGTGCCACCATCACCATGCCGACCCTGGCCGCCCTGACTGTCGAAGAGGGACGCAAGTTCGGAATGGGCACAGCTACTGCTATCCTGGCCACCGCTACCAGTATCGGCATGGCCCTGGGGCCTATTCTGGGCGGTGCTGTAAACGACGCCTCCAGCGTGAGCACCGTCTTCATTTTCTCGGCGGTCATGGGCATGCTGGGCACCGGCACCTACGCCTGGTTTAGCCGTAAGCGAAATCAGCCACCCGCACAGGGAGGAACTGGACTATGACGACAGAGCGACCGGTAATTGTTATCGCCGCCTACGGCACCGGGGACAGAACCGCTCAACGGAGCCTGGAGTCCATTGATGCCCTTATTTGCCGCCGCTTCATCGGCTACGAGGTATTCTGGGCATTCACGGGACAGGTCATACTCCAGCGCATCCGCGCCTCCGGCCAGACAACCCTGTTCACCCGGAAAATGCCAATCCGGAGTCTTGAAGAGCTCTACGTTCATCTGGCCAAGGAGAGCAAGACCAAAGCCGCCGTCCAGTGTCTGCTGGTCCACGAAGGCAGTGAAAGCGACTCGGTGTTGAAGACGCCGGCACCGGGGCTGAGAGTAGAATATGGTTTACCACTTCTCTCTGACCCGGCCAACATCGAACCAACGCTTAAGGCCATGGCACCCCAGTTCGGCGGTCCGACCACAGCCAACATCCTGGTCGGCCACGGTAGTGACCACGAAGCGAGAGCTAATGCCCCGTTTCTCAAGATGGAAGAACTGGCCAGAAAGTCCTACCGCAACGTCTTTATGGGGACCATCCACGGCCCGCCCGGCACCGCCTCTCTTACTGATATCAAAAAGGCAGGCTACAAAGATGTCCTCTTCATCCCGCTGATGATTACCACCAGCGAGCATATCCTTAACGATGTTACGGGTGATAAGCCGGACTCGTGGAAAAACCGGCTTGGTTTACCGGCCAGGGTCGGCGCCAGCTTTGCCGAAACCCCGGCAGTAATGGATGTCTTCCTCAAGAGCCTGGAGCGCGTGATATCCAGATTTCAATAACATAACGGGGGCGAGCCGATGAAATACGACCTGATTATCGCCGGCGCCGGCATGGCCGGGCTGATTGCCGCGAGGACCGCGGCGCGTGACGGTCTGAAGACGCTGGTGGTAGAGTCAAAGAAAAGTATTTCCGAGATTAACCGCGCCTGCAGTGCTGTTGTCCGCATGAGCCGTGAAGGCTTCATGACCGCCAAGAAGCCCACGGATAAGACCGTCCAGCCGGTAGAGATAACGCTGGAGATGGATGCCGATAAAGCCCAGCTCCACTTTTTCCAGCTCGGTTTCTCCGTGGACTACACTGGCCCCATCCGCGTCTACCATAACAAAGTTAACCTTTCCCCATCCGGCCACGAAATCTGGAACTACCCGGATAACAACCGCTTCTGGGCTTTCCAGCTTGACAAGGAAGTGCTTACTGCCGACCTGCTTGGAGCCGCAATCGAAGCAGGTGCTGAAATACGGACAGAGACTTCAGTCCTCACCGCCGAGAATGTCCGGGGCGGTGTCAGAGTTCCGGTACAGTCCAGGGCCGGACAGGAAGCGCTCGAGGCCAGAGCACTGGTCGCTGCTGATGGCGTCATGTCCCGCATCGTCGATACCATGGGACTGAACGCCAAGCGACGTCCCCTTGGCGAAAGCCGCGTGCTCATGTACATCCTCGAAGGGGTCGAGACCGGCTATCCTGAATCGACCTTTGTCACCATCGCCGTCCCCAGCCTCAACTCCTATATGTTATTCGCCCTCGGCCTATGGCCTGGCGATACCTTTCAGCTCCATACCAGTGCTACTCCGGGAACCGATCTGCCGGCGGCGCTCGACGGCTTCATGAAGCACCACCGCTTCGCATCATGGTTTACCAGGGCCAGAGTAGTCAAGCGGCTCGGTTGCGCCCGCATGCTGAGGATGTCGCTCCCCGAGCCGGTGGCGGGCAACGTCTTCTTCGCCGGTGATGCGGTATCTTTTGTGGAATGCTCAATTAAGGGAGCACTGGCCGCCGGCTTTAAAGCGGCCAAGTGCGCCATTAAACAGCTAGACGGCAAAGACGGCCGGACCGAGTTCATCGATTGGTGGCAACACTCGTTCAACTTCAACAGCCCGCAGTACATCGCCGCCGGCCGCTCCGTTCCACGGCCAACCCAGGTGCTGACCGACGAAGAGGTTGATGACCTTTACCGGATATGTAAGGGCAAATGGGGCGTCCTCAACGACGTCATTACCGATAACCTGGAACTGGTCAGGAAAGAGAAGCCGTCAATCTATGATAAGCTAATGGCGCCGCCGGCCGCAGGGGGACGTCCGGGCGAAGCCGGCTTCCGCCCGACAGCGTAAACTGAGAAGTGTCAGTTAGAGCGCAGTATAAGCGCTGGCAGAGTGGAGGAAGGCCGCGGCCTCACCGAGTATAAACTTTAATCTACAGGCAAAACTACTGGTCACTGTCCGGCAAATGAGGATTCACCGGGGAAAGCCCCAGCTCCTGTAACGCCACTTTCCTCAACTCCCCGAGGTCTGCTCTCAATCTCTTAATCTGGCCGTCATTCAACTGCGACATTATCCGCTTGATTGACTCCCGCCGTCTGGAGTCTTTTAGGGCACGCTCTCCGGCTTTCGTAAGCACCACCCTTATTTGTCCCCGGCGCCTCGAATCCTCAAGGCGCTTTACCAGCCCCTGCTGTTCCATGCGTATCAGCAGATTGGAGATGGTCGTGGTCTCACGGAACAGTGCCCTGGCGATATTAGCCGGTGTAGCCCTCTCGCCATAGGCATTAACCGTATATAAGGCCGCCGACTGCATAACCGTCAGCCCGTACTGGCTTAACTCCCGGTCCCTGATCTTGCCGATTAGATGACTGATATTGCGTATCAATGTCCAGAGATAGAAGTATTCCAGGTCCTTATTATTCGTCATTCTAACTTCCACCAATGTTTCTAAATAAAGAACTTCATACCTTACTTACTGATATACGACCGCCAATTGTGGGGATAAGTCCCCGCAAGGCAAACCTTTATTATTTTACTGTTTAACCCCTTGACAAAACCACCGATTTATTGTTATCCTTTAATCATATGGAGTATACTCCGAGTATACTCCATTATATCAGAGATGACAAGACCTTGATACCAGTCTTCAACACATTCTTCTTAAAAACGGTTGCTGAACGGCATAATAACCAGGGAGGATGATGTGGTTAGGATAACAGGGGTGTTCAGTCTGATCGTCGCCAGCATCGTCGTTCTGGCGCTTACGATCGGCTGTGCTGCTCCGGCAACAACGCCACCAGCAACTACGCCAGCAACCAAGGCTCCGACATCATCACCGACAACCACTCCACCTACAGCTACCCCAACGGCGGCCCCACCAGGCACCTTAACCCTTGACTTCATTTCCTTCACCGATACTACCCCGCAGGGCGGCCTGATGAAGGTTACGGTCAGGACTGCGCCCGGAGCCAGGTGCATCCTCACCTTCATCAACCCAGACACCGGCACACGGAGTGCAATGCCGGCGGACAAAGAGCGTACCGCCGACGCTAACGGTATGGCCACGTGGGAGTGGACCATCAGCCCGCATACCCACGAAGGGCAGGCCACGGTCGAAGTTGTGGCTACACTGGGAGATAAGAGCATTACCAAGACACGGCCATGCACGGTAAAGAACTAACACACGCCAGCATGATAGTTTTTAAATACATGCTTGAATATGCAGAGAAGGGGGTCGTGATGCAAAGGTTTTCAACAGGGCTACTGACGGTTCTATCCATTATCCTGCTTGCCTCAATGGCGCTGGCCGGTTGCGCTCCTAAAAGCCCACAGACCTCGAACAGCGACGGTTGGAAATGGCCGGAACGCATCCACGTATGTGCTGCCGGCTCGAGCGGCATAGCTGCGTACGTAAGCTGGACTACCATCATGGAGCGCGATACCGGCATGGTCATACGGGTCGTTCCTGAAAACAACGTAGCGGCCCGCTATCAGAACGTGGCCAGCGGCGATATGTTCATATTCTCCATCGGCAAGGACGGAGTAAGAGACGCACTTGAGGCAACGCCGGCGGAATACGCCCTCGACCCACCGACAGGATTCCAAGCCCGAATTGTATGGATAAGTGGGATTTCTTACTCAGGCGTCTTTGTCCGCGGCGACTCCAAGATTAATTCCCTGGCAGACATCAAGCCGGGGATCCGGTGGTCCGTATGGTCCAAAGCCGAGAATATCCTGAAGATACCGCGGTCAATAGCCTGTGGCTGGTGTCAGCTCAGAGAGGAAGACGTTCAATGGATTGTTGCCAGCAGTACCGATGGCGCGGTGCGGGCTGTAACCGAAGGCCGAGCTGACATCATGTGGTACTTCCCGTCAGCGGCGGCCGTCCAAGAGGCATCGAGTAGTCCCTACGGCATCAAGTTCATTGATTTGAACTCGGAAGCTGACCCGGCCGGCGCGGCGCGCTTCGTTGCCATAAACCCAATGTACAACTTTGCCCCCATGAAGTACGGAGTTGTCAAAGAAGCAATCGGGCATTGGGGCACCGTCGGGGAGAAATATGAAATTACCCGGGCCGAGAGCGATCCCGACCTTGTGTACCATTTTGCCAAATGGCTCGATGAAAACTATGAGAAATACCGCTACACTGAAGCCCAGAACGAGACCAGGACACGGAAAGACCTCTTGAACGGACTGCAGACTACATACATCCCGTGCCATGAAGGGCTCATCAGATATCTCAAAGATGTTGGAGAATGGACGCCAGCGCATGACCGCCGCCAAGCACAGAACGTCGCACTGCTCACCGCCTACGTGAACGCTTATTCTGAAGCACTGAAACAAGCCAAACAACAAGGAATAGAAATAAGCTCCAAGAATACCAAATGGATAGATTTCTGGGAGAATTACAAAAAGAACGTGAAGAAGCTGCCTCCCATCGCCATGCACCAGAGCCTGACCATCGATGCTCCGTGGGTAGCTGCGCTCGGTCTGAAATGAAGGCCCCTTAAATCTACGGAGGCTGACTCAGCATATAGCGTTCTATTTGCACAAGGTTAGCCTTACAACTGGTGATTTCACCTGGTTGGACTGTACCCTACCAATCGTAGCTCCGCCTTCGGACATTCGCTTGCGGAGGAAGCAAATATATGAGCGCCAGAGAACACCGGGAGCAACCGACAATGCGGCATAGCGGCATCAGCCGATATGAGATTCTACCCCGGCCAATCCAGTTTATCTTTCTTAGCGGCACCCTGCTGTCGGTCATCCTTTTCATCCTCTACTGGTATTCGATACCTATCTTCGGTGAAGTCCTTACCGGCACGCGATACTATTATCTCCTTTATGCCTCTCTCGGTTTCAACATCTTCATGGGACTCGGCGCCACCAGTGCGTTAAAACGTAAAGCGCCAAGATGGTTCGACTACATCCTGTCCTTCACCGTTTGGGGCATTATTATCTTCTGCCTGTTGCATTCCGATGACATCGGTGCCCGGTTATGGAACCCGCCCAGAACCTGGTGGCAATACGGTATAGCCGTTATCCTGCTACTCATCTCGCTGGAGGCCGGGCGACGTGTCGCCGGATGGGGTTTTGTCGGTGTACTGATCTTTTCGCTTCTTTACCCACAGTTTGCCGACAGGTTCCCCGGAGTTCTCTATGGCTACCAAGTACCATTCAGCGCTCTGGCTGGTGACTTCGCCTTCGGGGCAAACGGCTGGCTCGGTCTGCCGGCCGAGATGCTGGGGAACCTGATACTTCCGTTCTTTCTTTTCGCCGGCGTTGTGATGGGGTCAGGAGGAGGCGAATTCTTCCTCAGGCTAGCTATCGCTCTGGCAGGCCGCTTCGCTGGTGGCCCAGCCAAGGTATCGGTCATCGGCAGTGCCTTTTTCGGCAGTCTCAGCGGGAGCGTTATCGCCAACATCGCGGGTACCGGCTCATTTACCATCCCGGCGATGAAGCGCACCGGCTGGCCGCCTGAATACGCCGCGGCCATTGAGTGCTGTGCTTCGGGAGGCGGCGACACGATGCCGCCCATCATGGGCGGGTTAGTTTTCATGATGATTATTCTGACCGGCGTAGAATATGCGGACGTGCTTATCGCCGCCGTAATACCCAGCTTCCTTTACTTTCTGGGCCTCTTAGTCCAGGTAGATTCCTACGCCAAGCGGAACGGACTTAAGGGCTTACCAAAGGAAGAAATTCCCGGCGTTCTAAAGGTCCTGAAGGAAGGCTGGCAATACCTGTTCGTCCTGGTTTTTCTCACCTTTGGTATGGTGTACATGAGGTGGGGAATCATAACGCCGCTCTACGCCGCGGTGTTGATGCTCCTGCTTGGTTTCGTTAACAAGAGGGACCGGCCAACGTGGCGCCGTTTGGAAGTAGCAATAGCCCAGATGGCCGGCCTCGTCAATTTTGGCATGGCGGTGTTTTTTGGTATGGGGATAATTCTGGTCGGCCTCCTCAAGACCGGCATGGCCGCCGGACTCACCGGCTGGATCGTCTCTTTCGGCGCCGGCAATGCTTATTTGATACTACTTATTGGTGCCGTGTTCAGCATGATTATGGGCACAGTTGGCCTAGAACGTTCCAGCTATATCTTCCTCGCCGTCACCATGTGCCCGGCAGTTGTGAGTCTGACCGGTATGAACCCCATTCCTGTCCACCTCTTCGTCATCTTCTACGCCGGTTACGGTGAACTAACTCCGCCGGTAGCTGTCGATTGCTATGTTGCGGCCAGTATTGCCAATGCTGATCCGAGGAAGACCATGTATCGGGCCTGCCGTCTTGGTATCGTGCTATTCCTATTGCCATGGTTCTTTGTCCTCCAGCCCGCTCTGATGATTCTGGGGCAGCCCTGGCATCAGGTACTTCTCTACCTGATTCTTGCTTCCATCGGCATCTGGTTGATGGCCTCCGGGCTCGAGGGTTACCTACGGCCAGTAGGAAACCTTAGATGGCATGAACGGGCATTCCTTATTCTCGGAGGTTTCTTGTTCGCCTTCCCGGAGTGGCTTACCACTATTGTCGGAGCCGCCGTTTGCGCCGTCGCAATAATAATGGTCCTGATAAGAAAACGGGCGCTGCAGCCAGAAATGGCTACCTGATGCTTCGTAGATAATCACATTGAATAAACCGCTTCCAAGGAGGAAAGAACATGCCAAGCAAGGAACGATACCGCTGGCCCGACAGCATCCGGGTCATCGGCTGGACGGGGCTCGGAGTTAACATCTACAACGCCTGGGTGCCAAAAATATGCAAAGACACGGGCATGCGACCGCGCATCGCCAACACCAAGGACAGCCTGGAGCGTTTCAAATATACCAAGCTCGGACTGTTCGATATGACCGCCGGCGGCACCACCGAGACCAGCCTGATGATGGAGGGCGACCGGCGCTTTGCCGACCGGGATACCGGACCTTTCCAGATAAGGGTAGTGTGGGTGCAGTCACGCGGCAACTCCGGAATCGTGGTCAGGGGTGACTCCCACATAAAGAACATCTATGACATCAAGCCCGGAGTACGTGTGGTAGACATGCGTCACTACGTCGCCAGCCAGCGCATTCAGGAAGCCTGCCTCGCCTGGGCGGGCATCAAGGATTTAGAAAAGGATGTCCAGTGGGTGCCTGCCTACAGCTCTGAGGAGAAAGTCCAGCTGATTGTCGATGGCAAAGCCGACATGACGCACATCGTTTCCTCGACCGTTGCCGTTATGAGGGCCGAGAAGAACCCCTACGGCCTGCGCTGGATAGACCTGAATGAAGAGAAGGACCCGGAAGGCGCTGCCCGCTTCCGTGCCATCGACCCGCTCGTCTCTTTCGGTCCGATGTTCAACGGCCCACCGTCCTGCATCGGCGTATGGGGAACAATAGGCACCAGCCTTTACATTACCAACGAAAAGACCGACGCTGAATACGTATATCATCTGGCCAAATGGATGGATGAGAACTGGCCCCGCTATAAAGACGGGCACCCATGGTGCAAGTACATGACCCGTGACAACCTGATGGACGAGCTTAACCATACTTTCTATCCCTGCCACGAAGGCCTGATTAAGTATCTAAAAGAGCTAGGCCTGTGGACGGCCGATCACGACCGGCGGCAGAAGTTCAATGTTGGAATGGTGACCCGCTACTGTGAAGCCAACGCCGCCGCTATTGCCAGGGCCGACGAAATGAACCTGTGGGTGAATCATCAGAATCCGAAGTGGATTGAGTTCTGGGAAAACTACAAGAAGGAAATAAACCTGCCCAAGTTCCGCATGTTCCGGAATATCAAGACGGACGAGTTCGCTGCCGGAAGGAGATAAGCAATGCCTGCTAAAAAGAGTTTCAAATGGCCTGAAAAATACCGCATCCTTACCTGGTACGGCGTCGCCGTTGACGGCGCCCATAGCTGGGCCGACCTGCTTCAACAGGACACCGGCATGAAAATCCAGATTGGCGGCGACTACAACACGGTCAACCGCTTCCGCTGGCTGGGGCGAGTTGGGTTATCTGACCAGACCATAGGCGCTCCCAGCGAGACCAGCCAGATGGTGATGGCCGACCGCAAGTACGCGGTTCGCGACGGCGGGCCCTTCCAGGTAAGGGTCGTGTGGATGCAGTCCAAGGGGAACGCCGCCTTTTTCACCCGCGGCGACTCTAAAATCAAGACACCCTACGACATCAAACCGGGGACACGTATCACCGATATGAACCCCTACGCCGCCGCCACCCGTGTTGTAGAAGGCCTGCTGGCCTGGGCCAAGGTCGACCCTAAAGAAATCCAGTGGGTGCCGGTCCACAGCCCGGAAGAGAATATCGGAGCGGTTGTCTCCGGAAAGGCTGACATCTGCTTCAGTTTTCCGATCAACCCGCTCGTCCATGAAGCCGCCAAGAACCCGCTCGGCCTGGGGATTGTAGAAACCAACGCCGAGAAAGATCCGGAAGGCGCCAAGCGTTTCCGTGAAAAAGACCCGCTGGTCAATTTCGGCATCATCCCGGAAGAAAGCCTCAAGTGCGCCGGCGGCAAATGGGGCACCCAGGGACTTAATCTGGAACTGACTAACGAGCGTGTTGATGCCGAGCTTATCTACCACATCGCCAAATGGCTGGATGAAAACTACGACCGTTACAAGGACCGTCACAAAGAGAACCGCTTCCGTACCCGCTCCTGGCTGATGAAAGCCCTGGAGCAGACTTTTGTCCCCGCCCATGAAGGCCTAATCGCCTATCTAAAAGACCTGAACCTCTGGACCGATAAGCACGAACGACGCCAGCAAAAGAACCTGGAGCTGCTGACGCGGTACTGCGACGACTACCAGAAACTTATCTGGGCTGCCGACGACGCCAACATCGAGGTCACTCCAAGCAACGAAAAATGGGTGCGTCTCTGGACGGAATACCGGGATGCCGTCCTGCCGCCAATCAAGCTCTTCACCAGCCTCGATGACGAAGAGATGGTTGACGACACCAAATAAGGAGGCCTTAATGAACGACACTTTTCTGAGAGCTTGCCGCGGCGAACCGGTTTCCTATACACCCATCTGGGTAATGCGGCAGGCAGGACGCTGCTTGCCCAGGTTCCGCAAGATATATGACCGGCTCGGCTTCATGAAGATGATTCTCGACCCGGACATCTGCGCCGAAGCCACCGTAATGCCCGTCGACGAACTCGGCGTCGATGCCGCCATCCTTTTCTCCGACATGCTCAATCCCGTGATGCCGATGGGAATGAAACTCGTCTACGAGGTCGGTAAAGGTCCCAAATACGAACCGCTCATCAGGAGCAAAGCCGAGGTTGACCGTCTGCGTGTACCCAATGTCGAAAAAAGCCTTGATTACGTGATGAAAAGCATTAAGCTGGCTTCAAGAGCATTGAGAAACAAGGTGCCGCTTATCGGTTTCGCCGGCGCGCCATTTACCCTCGGCGGCTACATGATTGAGGGCGGCCAGTCGATGCGCTACTTTCACATCAAACGTATGCTTTTTGAACAGCCCAGGACTTTCCATTTACTGATGACCAAGTTGACCGACTTTACCTGCGACTACGTCAATGCCCAAGTTAAGGCAGGCGTTAACGCCATGATGCTGTTCGAGAACTGGGCGGTAATCCTTAACCGGCGCGATTACGCCGAATTCGCCCTTCCTTACCTCAAACGAATTGTCTCATCGCTCCAAAAAAACGGAGCCAGGGACGTGCCGGTAATTATCTTCTTCAACGGCTTTTCCGCGCTCGCCGATGAAATCAAATCCTCCGGCGCCGATGTCATCGGCATCGACTACCGGGTCGATCTTGACCAGGCTATCAAGAAACTCGGCCCGCACTTTGCCGTCCAGGGCAATATTGACCCCTTCTGCCTCTTCATGCCCCAAAAGCAGATGGAGGCGCGGGTGAAGGAAATCCTGCGCATGGGAGCCAAAGCCAAGGGGTTCATCTTCAACCTCGGCGAGACTGTCCAGCAGGAAACACCGAAGGAGCGAATAATTGCCCTGGTCGAAGCCGTCCACAAATACGGCAGAAAATGAATCACGGAACAGCTGACAAAATCGTTCAACTTCCGAAGGTGCTATAATGGGCCACCAACACGGTACGGAGGTGAGATTTGTCCCGAATCATGTTACCAGCAGTTGCCCTCGCACTGATGTTTGCCCTGGTTGCCGGATGTGCTGGCGGCGCCCCACCGGTGTACACCGACGAGAAAGTCCCCATAATTGCCGGTGCTGGCGAGCCATTCGTAATTGCTCTTACTTCAAACCCGACTACCGGTTTTTCTTGGCAGTTGAACTACGACAGGACAATTCTTACACTCGCCGGCAAGGACTATGCCCAGGACCCATCAGCATCTGGCAGAGTCGGCGCCGGAGGTACCGAAAAGTTCACCTTTCAGGGTGTCAAGGCCGGCACCACCAAGGTTACCCTGACCTATCAACGCCCCTGGGAAAGCGTCCCACCTGCCGAGACTAAAGTCTTCAACGTAACCATAAAGTAACTCCCCGCAGGCCTCGACAGGGCTCCGTAAACCAGGCAAAAGGGCGGCAGGACTACCTCAGCTGTCCGTTTTGTCATATCATTTCCCCGCAGTTCGGTTTCGGTAATACTTAGAGGGACCCGTGGACCAGCATAGCCTGGAAATGCTCGAATTCCCCAGGGTCAGAGAGGTACTGGCCTCGCTGACCTCGTTTTCGGCCAGCCGTGAGCTCGCGCTCAGTCTTGAGCCGTCTTCCGACCCAGTGGTTGTGAGTACCCTGCTCAGGCAGTCGAGCCAGGCTCGCCGGGTGCTTGCCCTGAGACCGGACTTTTCAATCGGATACGCCTCCGACGTCCGCGAAGCCGCCCGAATGGCATCCAAAGGTAAGGCCTTGGAGCCGCTCGTCCTGGTGGATATCTGTCGCACCATCGCCTCAGCCCGGCTGGCCCGCTCGGGCATCGAAAAGCTGAAAACTGAAGCGCCGGCTCTCTGGAGCATCGCGGAGGAGATAACGCCCCTGCCGCACCTCGAATCCGAAATCAGCCGATGCATCTCACCGGAAGGCGAGGTCGTGGATAGTGCTTCGGAGAAGCTGGCCGGCCTGCGGCGTAGATTGCGCGCCGCCCGTCAGGAACTGGTGGAACGTCTCGAGGCCATCACCCGCTCCCGCCGCGGCCAGCGGATACTGCAGGAACCCATCGTTACCGAGCGCGACGGCCGCTTCGTCATTCCGGTCAAGTCGGAGCTACGCACTCAGGTCAAGGGCATCGTCCACGACGTCTCGAACACCGGCGCCACCACCTTCATCGAGCCATTGGCCACAGTCGACCTGGGCAACGAGCTCCGTGAACTTGCCGCCCAGGAAAAGTACGAGGTCGAGCGCATCCTGGCCGAATTAAGCGCCCTTGTCGGTGAGAGCGAAGCCGCTATCGCCACCAGCGTCGTCAGCCTGGCCCATCTTGACCTCGCTCTGGCCAAGGCCCGCTATGCTCAGCGGCTCAAGGCCACTGAGGCCGGCATCACTTTCCCCGAGCCCGATAAGCCAAAAGCGAAATGGAACGTCCTGCGGCTGGTCAATGCCCGCCACCCCCTCCTTAAAGGCAAGCCGGTGCCGATGACGGTTGAAATCGGAAGGGACTTCTCCACACTTATCATTACCGGCCCCAATACCGGTGGCAAGACAGTTGCCCTCAAGACCATCGGTCTGCTCACCCTGATGACCCAGGCCGGCCTGCCGATACCTGCCGCCGAGGAAAGCTCAATACCGGTCTTCGACAGCGTCTTTGCCGATATCGGTGACGAGCAGAGCATCGAACGCACCCTTTCCACCTTTAGCTGGCACATGGGCAACATCAACCGCATCATCCACGAATCTACCGCCTCCAGCCTGGTCCTGCTCGACGAGCTCGGCACCAGCACCGACCCCGTCGAGGGCGTCGCCCTGGCCCAGGCGATACTTCTCCACTTCTTATCACGCGGCACAATGGTCGTGGCTACAACCCATTTCAGCGACCTTAAGGTCTTCGCCCACACCACGCCGGGTGTTGAAAACGCCTCGCTGGCCTTCGACCCGGTAACGCTCTCGCCAACTTACCGCCTCATCACCGGCGTCCCCGGTGGGAGCAATGCCCTGGCTATTGCCGCCAGGCTCGGACTGCCGCAGAAAATAATCGAAAGCGCCCGCGCGGTCATAGCCAAAGGCCCCCAGCAAGTTGAAGCAATGCTGAGCGACCTCTCCAGCGAGAAAGAAAGGGCAGAAATGCTCCGGCAGTCGCTGGAGAACGAGCGGGCCGAAGCCAGAGCGATGCGGGAAAAGCTGGAAGGCGATCTGGCACGTCTCCGTGATGAGGAAAAACGCCTTCTTCAGGAGACCCGCGACCGGCTTATCGAGGAGGCTGCCGGTCTTCAGCGTCAGATACGCCAGGCTGAGGCCGACCTTAAGAAGTCAAGGTCACGTGAATCAACCGAGCGTGCCCGCAGGGCAATCGCCGAACTGCACCACCATCTTGAAAAAGGTGCCTGGCAAACGAAAGCAGAGGAGCCCTACCGGGAAGAAACTCTGGCCGTCGGCGATAAGGTGCGGCTCATCAACACCAATTTGGAAGGCTTTATAAACCGCATCCTGAATGGTGGCCGTGATGTCGAGGTACAGGCAGGGCAAACCCGCATCACCCTGAGTATCCGGGGCGTCGAGAAAATAACCCCGTCCAGTGCAAACCCGCCGGATTCGGTCTCTATCAGGCCGCGCTTCACGGCCCGCGCCATGCCGGCCGAGCTTGACCTGCGCGGCAAGCGCACCGATGATGTCTTCCCCATCCTCGACAGCTATTTAAACGATGCCTTCCTTGCCAACCTTACCCAGGTACGCATTATCCACGGCTTTGCTACCGGTGCTATCCGGAGCGTCGTCCGCGAAATTGTCAGCAAGCATCAGCTGGTCAAGTCCTACCGGCCCGGCAACCGCGAAGAAGGCGGCGACGGCGTAACCGTGGTAAGCTTGTAGGTTGTAGATGGAAGGAGGGCAGTTACCTTGCTCTCACTAACTGAGTCCCGGCTCAGGCGGAAGCAGGCGCTCGACTGGCTGGCTGAGATCGAAGCCAGGCCGGGCCCGGCGGCGTCTGTCTACATACCGCCCGGCACGCTCCTGCCAGAAATCGAGACGACGATGTCCGGACTTCCCATCGCCGGCGGACTCCCGGCCGGCCTTGCCGAGATAATCGCCGCTTCCCCCACCGGCGGAGCCGTCTTCCGTAGCGAGCATACCGGTGATCTGCTTGTCCCGCCGTTTCCGGTCGCGAACAAACACACCTTCCTCAACCTGTACACCGAGCCGCTCCGTGAGGTGCTATCCCGTGACCTGACCGTGGCAGTCATCCTGCTCCGGCTTGGAATGTACGCCATCGGCCTGTTCCGGGGCGAAAAGCTGGTAGCCAGCCGGGTAGGCACCGGCAATATCCACTCCCGGCACCGCCAGGGAGGCTCTTCCGCACACCGCTTCGAGCGCCACCGCGACAAGCAAATTGAGGAGTTCTTCAGCCGCATCTGCCTTCAGGTCCGCGACCGGCTCGACCAGTATATCAACGAAATCGACTGGTTAATCTACGGCGGCACCGAGGAGACAGTTCTTGCGTTCCGCAAACAGTGTCAGTATATTGCCCGTCTCGATGACCGCGTTATCGACCGCCTGCTCAACGTGCGCGAACCAAAGCAGGCCAGTCTCGAAGCTACCATAGAAGACATCTGGTCAAGCCGGGTCATCCACTGGGAGGAGTCCCCCCTCTAACTATCCCCCGGCACGGTGGATGACTATTGACTTCGCCTGCCCACAGCCGCTGCAATGTTCCGAAGGGATCCGACCAATTGCCTGTCCTACCAAACGTTTGACGCACTATTACTGCCGCATGGTATAATTACACACTCCTGCTTTATGGGGAGTAATACACTCAAAGGAGTCACCCATGGGCGGCTACAAGAACCGTATCCTCCGCGTCGACCTGACCACCCGCAAGTTCGAAGAGCAAACTCTGGATAACAGCCTCATCCATGACTACATCGGCGGCCGGGGATTTGGCATCAAGCTCCTCTATGACGACCTTAAGCCGGGCATCGACCCGATGGGCCCGGACAACGAATTGATATTCCTGGCCGGCCCACTGTCAAACACCACCGCCCAATCATTCAGCCGATGGAAGGTATTTTTCAAATCGCCCCTGACCGGAGGCTATTTTAAGTCCTCCGGCGGCGCCCACTGGGGCTCGGAGCTTAAAGCCGCCGGGCTCGATGCCATCGTCATCAGGGGAATCTCCGAAAACCCGGTCTACCTCTGGGCCAGTGAGGGCCATTATGAGCTCCGAGATGCCTCCTACCTGACCGGTCTCGACTGCGACGATACCACCGAGTTAATCAGGGAGGAACTGCGTGATCCCCTTATCCGTGTCGCCTGCATCGGCCCTGCCGGCGAAAACAAGGTCAGGTACGCCGGGATTTTCTCCGACCGCCATACCGCCGGCCGCGGCGGCGGCGGCGCGGTTATGGGTGCGAAAAACCTGAAAGCCATCGCCGTCCGCGGCAGACTGCCGATGGAATACTCGGATGCCGCTGGTTTTGCCGAAGCTTCAAAAGCATGGATGGAGGCTATCCGCACCGACCGCGGCTATCCCCATTTCTCCGAGCACGGCACCCAGGGCACCGCCGGCCTGACCAACTCCCTCGGCATGTACCCGACAAAGAATTTCCGGGAGGGTATCCTTAAGGGCTATGAGGCGCTTGATGGCGCCGAGTTCAAGAAGGTCCGCGTACGCAAGACGGCCTGTCATAACTGCATGATTCACTGCCCCAGCATCGTCCACATTAGTTCCGGCAGGTGGGCCGGTAACTGGTCGGAAGGCCCGGAGTACGAGACCATATGGGGCTTCAGCGGCCCTATCGGTGTCGCCGATCTCGGCCTGACCGTGGCCGCCGACCGCCTCTGCGACCGGCTCGGCATCGATACCATGTCCTGCGCTGTTTCCATCGGCTTCGCTTACGAATTATACGAGAAGGGCATCATTACCAAATCCGACACCGGCGGGCTGGAGCTTACCTACGGCAATGGTGATGCCGCCCTCAAGCTGGTCGAGATGATAGCCGCAAGACAGGGCTTCGGCGACTTTCTCGCCGAAGGCGTTCGTATCATGTCGAAGAAGCTGGGACGCGGTACCGAGAAATTCGCCATGCATGTCAAAGGTCTGGAGTTCCCCGCCTACGACCCGCGCGGCGCCAAGGCCCACGGGTTAAGCCTGATGACACTGCCCATCGGCGCTGACCACAATTCCGGCTACTCCTTCCAGGAAATCTTCGGTGTACGTTACAAGGGACAGAAAATCGACCGCTTCGCCGTCGATGGCAAGGGTGAGCTGACCAAGTGGAACCAGGACTTCACCGCCACGCAGGAGACCGGCATCCTGTGCAATTTTGCCGGCGGCTACATGCGCGGCAGCCACCAGATGCTTGGCAAGCTCCTCGCCACCGCTACCGGCGTCAAGGACTTCGAGGACGAGGCCTACCTGTGGAAGGTCGGCGAGCGCATCTTCAACCTGGAGCAGATGTTCAACGTCCGCGAGGGCTTCAGCCGGAAAGACGATGTTTTCCCTGACCGAATCACCAAGGAGACCTTACCTGCCGGCCCAACGGCGGGCAAAGTATTCGAGGCGGATATTCTTCTTGCCGACTATTACAAACAGCGCAACTGGGACAGCAACGGCATCCCGACCCCGGAGAAGTTGCAGGAACTGGGGCTGGGATTTACCATTAGCAAATAAAGGGGCTCCACCCTCTCTAAAACACCCACGGACGGGATGGCCAGTGAAAGTCGAGTGCGTATTCTTTGCCCAGCTCCGTGAAATAGTCGGAGTGCGGCAGAAGCATGTCGAACTGCCCGCCGGCGCCAGGGTCAAAGATTTGGTTGATTTGCTCGCCCGGGAGCACGGAGATAATTTCCGCGATGAAATCAATAACCTGGAAGGCACCCGTATCCTCGTTGGCGACCGCGAATACTTCCCCGATGAGGTTATGGAGACCCGGCTTAAAGATGGCGATCAGATTGTTTTCCTGCCGCCGATTTTCGGGGGGTAACCGATGGTCCCTTACGATTTCAAGGGCACATCGCCGCACTATCGTGCCATTCCGTAGAAGCGCCGGCGACCGGGAAGTCTTGAGGGACATATGATTCCCTTTCAACAACATGTCTGATATCAAAGTCGAAGTGCTCCTTTTTGCCCAGCTCCGCGAACTGGCCGGCGTCAAGCAGAAGACCTATTACCTCCCCGCCGGCACGCTTTTTCATGTCCTGCTCGACCGCATGACCTCGGACTTCGGCACCGCCCTCCGCACCGAGGTAGACAGCCTTGAAGGCCTGCGCATCGTCTTCCCCGACCGTGAGTGCTCGCTTGAAGAGGCTATGACCGTCCCGCTGGCCGATAACATCACCATTGTCTTTCTACCGCCCATTGCCGGCGGCTAAGGCCACACCATGCGTCGCTACTTCACTTTTTTCGGCGTCAGTCTTGCCCTCTTCCTAGGTTCGGTCAACGTCACCGCCATTACCGTAGCCTTCCCCTTCGTCATCGAAGAGCTCAAGATATCGGTGGTCCTCGGCGGGTGGATTCTTAATGCCTTCCAGCTCACCCAGATTGCCCTGATACCGGTGGCGGGACGCCTCAGCGAGACTATGGGCCGCCGTTCCTCATTCCTCCTGTTCACCGGCGTTTTCACCATCGGTTCGGCTTTATGCGCCGTAGCGCCGGACGCCTACTCACTCATCTTCTTCCGCGTAGTCCAGGCTGCCGGCGGCGCCGGTTTCCTTCCCTCGGCCGCCGGCATCGTCAGCGACGAATTCCCGCAGTCGCGGCAGAAGGCCATCGGGCTCTTCAGCAGTGTCTTCCCCATCGGCAGTATCATCGGCCCCAACCTCGGTGCTGTGCTCATCGACGCCTTCGGCTGGCGTGCCACATTCAGCGCCACTGCCGCCATCGGCGTCATCGTCATAATTATGGCCCGCTTTCTCCTGCGGCGCGATTCGGAGGCGAATGTGAATGTCAGCCCATGGCGGAGCCTCGACTTCGTCGGCGCTGGTTGGCTGGCCGGATTCCTCTTCCTCTTCATGCTCGGCCTGACCCAGCTTTCGAAGGCAGGCAACTGGCAGGCATGGGCCGTGGCACTGCCCTGCTTCCTGGCCGGCGGCGGTTTCCTCTACGGCCTTGTCCGGCGCGAGCGCTCATCACCAAATCCCATCCTTGACCTGAATGTTCTCCGCGGGCGTCCCTTCGTGGCCGCCAATATCTTCAATACCGTCTATGGCCTCTGCGCTTTTGGCATTTTTACCCTTATTCCCCTGTATACCATCACCACCTACAACCTCACCGTCATCGAAGCCGGCCTAGTCCTGACCCCACGCTTCTTTGGTATGATGGCGGCCTCGACTGTCACCAGTCTCCTCATCAACCGATGGGGCTACCGCGGCCCGATGCTCTTCGGTTCGATAATCATCGTCCTTTGCCTCGGCGCCCTCGCCATGCCGCTCTCCGGGACAGAGGTGTTCAACCCTGCAACCATCCTTGTGATTATCATGCTCTTTACCGGCGTGGGCGCCGGCATGTCCGCGCCGGCGGCCAACAACGCCTGCATCGAGCTTCTGCCGGAGCATATACCGACCATTACCGCCCTGCGCTCCATGTTCCGCCAGCTCGGCGGCGCCGTCGGAATCGCCATCAGCACCCTCATCATCCAGGGCATGGGCGGCTCGGCTCTTTCCTTCACCGTGGTCTTTGCCCTCTGGGGAACAGTGATGCTGGTCACCATCCCCACCATATTCGCCATGCCGGCCAGCTCTGATAATTCGTCCGGAGCGACCAGGCCACACGAGACCGATATCTAAGTAAGCCAGCTATCGCGATTGGCGCCGACTCTCGCAGCAACCGCATATGCGGATTGTTGGTCAGCCTCCTGTAGGCTATAATCTTTCCGAACCGAATGAGTGATTAACCCATTCTCCCTTAACGAAGGACGATATGACTTCGCCATACAACCCTGTTGAAATCGAAAGGAAGTGGCAGGAACGCTGGGCCGCAGACCGGCTTTACGAGGTCTCCGAAGACTCACCCAAGCCAAAATACTACGCCCTTACCATGTTCCCCTACACTTCCGGCGACCTCCACATCGGTCACTGGTACGCCATGGCCCCTTCCGACGTCCAGGCACGCTATAAGCGGATGCAGGGCTTCAACGTCCTTCACCCGATGGGCTTCGATGCCTTCGGCCTGCCCGCGGAAAACGCCGCCATCAAGCGCGGCATCCATCCCCACAAATGGACCATGGACAATATCGAAAAAATGCGGCGCCAGCTGAAAACAATAGGGGCCATCTACGACTGGCGGCGTGAGGTCATCACCTGCCTCCCCGACTACTATAAGTGGACCCAGTGGCTCTTCCTTAAGCTCTACCATGCTGGCCTGGCCTACCGCGCCAGCGCGCCGGTCAACTGGTGCCCGAAGTGCCAGACCGCCCTGGCCAACGAACAGGTGGTCGGCGAGGGCGTCTGCGACCGTTGTGAAACGCCGGTAATCAAAAAAGACCTGGAGCAGTGGTTCTTCCGCATTACCAGATACGCCGAAGAACTGCTCGATATGTCTCAAATCGACTGGCCGGAAAAAATCAAGACCATGCAGATCAACTGGATTGGCCGTTCCACCGGCGCCGACATCGACTTCCCGCTGGAAAAACCTGTCGGCGGCCAGAAGGCCATCCGCATCTTCACCACCCGGCCCGATACCACCTTCGGCGTCACCTTCATGGTGCTGGCACCGGAGCATCCGCTGGTACCGCACCTGACGACACCGGCACAGAAAGCCGAAGTCGAGGACTACATCGCCCGGGCACGCCGCACCACCGAGGTCGAACGCACCACCGCCGAGCGGGAAAAGACCGGCGTCTTCACCGGCGGCTACTGCATCAATCCGGTCAACGGAACGAGAGTTCCAGTATTCATCGCCGACTACGTCCTGCCCACCTATGGCTACGGCGCCATCATGGCCGTACCCGCCCACGACACCCGCGACTTCGCCTTCGCCAGAAAATTCAACCTGCCGATATCGGTGGTCATCTCGCCGCCCGGCTGGGACGGCCGGCCGCTGGCCGAGGCTTACACTGAGGAAGGCGTCATGGTCAACTCCGGCCCTTTCAACGGTATGCCCAGTCTGGAATGTCTCAGCAAGATACCGGCCTGGCTGGAAGAGAATGGCTGGGGCAAGTACGCTGTCACCTACCGCCTGCGCGACTGGCTCGTCTCCCGCCAGCGCTACTGGGGTGCGCCCATACCGATCGTCTATTGCGATAAATGCGGCACGGTACCGGTACCGGAAAAAGACCTGCCGGTGCTTCTGCCGCCGGACGCCGAGTTCAAACCGACCGGTGAATCGCCCCTCAAGTACCACGCCGCTTTCGTCAACACCAGGTGCCCGAAATGCGGCGGCGCGGCGAAGCGCGAGACCGATACCATGGACACCCATGTGTGCTCGGCCTGGTACTACCTGCGGTACACCAGCCCGAAATACGAAAAGTGGCCGTTCGAGCCCAAAGCCGGGAAATACTGGCTGCCGGTGGACCTGTACACCGGCGGTGCCGAGCACGCAGTGATGCACCTGCTCTACGCCCGCTTCTTCGCCAGAGCTCTGCGTGACCTCGGCCTGCTCGATTTTTCCGAGCCGTTCAAGAAGCTTTTCAACCAGGGCACCATCATCTACCAGAAAGCCAAGATGTCCAAGAGCAGAGGCAACGTGGTCAACCCCGACGACTACGTCAATACCATGGGCGCCGACACCATACGCGCCTACCTCATGTTCGTCGGTCCCTGGGAGCAGGGCGGCGAGTGGATGGACAACGGCATCATCGGCATGAACCGCTGGCTGCACCGGGTCTGGAACCTGGTGGAAGAGCCGTACACCGCAAATAACGTCAACTCCGAAGCCGAAAAAGAGCTTCTTCGGCGCACCCACCAGACGGTCAAGAAGGTCAGCAGCGATATCGAGCGTTTCCGTTTCAATACCATGCTGGCGGCACTGATGGAGTTCACCAACCACCTGACCGATGTTCGGGAATCCGGCTCGGTGGCCCCGGACTCATGGAATAGTGCCATCTCCACCCTGCTCAAGCTGCTTGCCCCAACCGCCCCACACCTGGCCGAGGAGCTGTGGCAGAAGACGGGCGGGCAGTACAGCATCCACAATCAGTCGTGGCCATCGTGGGACGAAGCATTGGCCAGAGACGAGGAAATCATCCTGGTGGTCCAGGTCAACGGCAAGGTGCGCGACCGTATCAGTGTGCCGGCCCCTATCTCCGAGGAAGCCGCCACCGGCCTGGCGCTTGGCTCGGAGCGCATCAGGCCCTTCCTTAACAACCGGAAGCCCCGTAAAGTAATCTACGTGCCGGGGAAACTGGTCAATATCGTTGTCTGAGATGGGATGAGCGAAACCGATATCGCCGCCAATCTGGAGAAGGTAAAGCAGCGCATCGCCCGGGCCTGTGAGCGGGCCGGCCGTTCACCATCGGAGGTAACCCTGATAGCCATAACCAAGACGGTGCCGGTTCCACTAATACGGACGGCTTTTGAGGCAGGCATCCGGCAGTTCGGCGAAAACCGCGTTCAGGAAGCCGCGGGCAAGTTCGGATGGTTGACCGATATCAGAAAGGCAATCACCTGGCATATGGTTGGACGTCTTCAGATGAACAAGGCGCGCAAGGCGGCGGAGCTATTTGATGTTGTCCAGAGCATCGATTCCGTCAGGCTGGCCGAGGCCCTGGACCAGCGAGCGTCACGGCGCCTGCCGATATTGCTGGAAGTAAACGTATCCGGAGAGGCAACCAAAGGAGGCCTTGAGCCAGACGATGTCTCCGCAGCGGTCAAAAGCATCAGTACACTGCCGAACCTGGAACTGCGCGGGCTGATGACCATCGCGCCGATCGTCACTCAACCGGACGAGGCCCGTCCCTATTTCCGCATTCTCCGGCGACTGCGCGACGAATTGGGTCTGAAGGAGCTATCCATGGGCATGACCGATGACTTTGAAGCGGCCATCGAAGAAGGCGCTACGATGATACGTATCGGGAGGGCGATATTCGGAGAACGGCGCTAAAAGAGTCCGGGGGGTACAGCCCTCTTGTGACTTGCGAATAGACCCTTTTTCCTTCCCCACGGTATCGAAGAGGGCGCAACTCTCTCTAAGACTGAACCATTTCCTTCTCCATGAGAGAAGGGGCAGGGAGATAAGTATGAAAATCGCATTTATCGGCGCCGGCACCATGGGCGAGGCTATGATTAAAGGCCTCATACGCAAGAAGGTATGCGCTCCCGGAGACATTACCATTTACGACGTCAAACAGGTGCGACTTGACGAAGTCGCCAGAAAACACAGGGTCACAGCCGCCGGAGCACCGGAAAAAGCTATCGCCGGCGCTGACATCATTGTCATTGCGGTGAAGCCTCAGGATATCAAGGGACTGCTGGCCAAGCTTAGAGACGAGATACCACAGAGAACTTTGATTCTTTCCGTCGCCGCGGGCGTTACTCTCGACACTCTTACGCATGGTTTGAGACACACCGCCGCAGTGCGCGCCATGCCGAACATGCCAGCACAGATTGGTGAGGGCATAACTGTCTGGACGGCAACTCCGGAGGTTACCAAAGAGCAAAAGGACGCGGTCTCGAAACTGCTCGGCGCGCTCGGCGAGGAACTTTACGTGACCAGCGAGGACTACGTCGATATGGCCACGGCGCTGTCCGGAAGCGGGCCGGCCTTCATTTTCTTGGTGATTGAGGCGCTGACCGATGCCGGTGTCCACATCGGCCTACCGCGGGCGATAGCGGAAAGGCTGACGCTCCAGACGATTGTCGGCTCGGCCAATGCGGTTAGAAAGACCCGCCATCACCCGGCGGAGCTAAAGAACCTGGTGACCTCGCCCGGGGGCACCACCACTGAAGGACTGAAACAGCTTGAAGGCGGCGGCATCCGGCATTTGCTTTTACAGGCGGTAACAGCGGCTTACGAGAAGGCGAAACAACTGGGCAAGAGGTAAAGAGACGCCCCTTCCGATTTCTCATTCGCCCGATACCGGCCCCGAAATGACACGATAGAGCAGTTTACACCGCCATGCCTGCCAGGAACCCTTCCTCAATTGCATCCTTGACTTTGCGCGGCTTAACACAGTCGCCGACGACTTTGAGCAGCGGCACTTTGCCTTCCAGTTGACCCGCCAGCATGTTTCGTGGCTTCATACCGGTAGCCATAACTACAGTATCGGCCTCATAGAACAGGCAACGGGTCCCGTTGACTCCTGTCCAGACACCTTTACCGGTTATCTCAATCGCCGGAGACGAAGTTTCCATGCGGATGCCGAGGCCCACCAGACGGTCAAGCAAGACCCAGCGGTTGTGCTCGCCGACATCTTCACCAACTTTTGCCAGAGCCTCAAGAACAATCACTCTCTTGCCCGCCGCCGCCAGGAACTCGGCTGTTTCCAGACCGATGCTACCGCCGCCGATGATGACCACCCGCTCGCCGGCCCGGCGCTTTCCATCCAGTATGTCAAGCGCCACGGCTACGTTTGGCAGGTCAATGCCGGGTATGGCGGGAACCAGCGGTACCGCGCCAGTGGCGACAATCACCGCATCGGGACGCTCTTTCAATACCCCGTCAACGGTAACTTCCGACCCGAGCACAGTCCGGACATGGTTCCGCGCCAGCGCCGACTCCAGATACTTCACCAGGTTTAACCACTCCGATTTATGTGGTGGTGCCGCGGCGCGGTGGATCTGTCCTCCGAGCTGGCTGGCCTGCTCGAATAAAATCACCCGGTGACCGCGTTCGGCCGCCGTCAGCGCCGCCTGCATCCCGGCCGGGCCGCCACCGACGACCACAACCTTCTTTTTCTTCTCCGCCGGTTTCACCGGGCCGGCTTTCTCCCTGCCGACCAGCGGGTTCACAGAACAGGCCAGCGAGAGGCCTTTCGGAAGACACTCATAACAGAAACAGCACCGGGTACAGCGGCGGATCTCTTCTAACCGGCCGTCCTTTGCCTTCCGCGGCAGGTCCGGGTCGGCGATGAGCGGCCGTCCCATGGTAACAAAATCGGCCCTGCCGGAGGCGATAATACTCTCCGCCAGAAGAGGGTCGGTGATGTTATTACCGGCCGCCACCGGTATGCTTACGGCTTCCTTCAAGCCGGCGGCCAGGTACACGAAATGGTCATTTGGCACGCACATCTGGTTGCGCGGGGCACGGGTCTCATGCCAGCCAGGCATAACGGTAATAGCATCGGCCCCGGCATTTTCAAGGATGACTGCCACCTGTTTCCAGGAATCAAGCCCCTCTCCCCATGGCAACATATCATTGCCGGAAATCCGGCAAATCAGGGGGTAGCTTGTACCGAGCTTCGACTTTATTCCGGCAATGATTTCCACGATAAGGCGGGTGCGGTTTTCCAAGCTCCCACCGTACTCGTCAGTGCGTCGGTTGGTGAAGGGGTTGATGAAACGGTTGAGCAGGTTACCACCGACCACCTGGATTTCAATGGCATCGAATCCGGCCCGACGCGCCCTCTCCGCCGCCGTGACCACTTCCGATTGAATCTGGTGAATCTCGCCGGTGGTAAGCGCCCGAACCCGTGGCAAAAAGTCGGCCGCCATAAAGTTCGGGTGCAGGCCATCCCGTGGTATTTCAATCTCGGATGGCCCGACATCCTCAGGGGTTGTGTCATAGCCGCCACTGGCCCAGTAATCATAAGTAGCCAGAAGCGCTGCAGTTTTTACGCCGGCCCGATGGATGGCGTCAGTAACCTTCTTCAGCCGCGGGACATGCCGGTCATGGTTCAGATTGGCGGTGCTCGGCGCCTGCCGCCGGCTGGGGAATATGGCCTGCAGGGCGCCGACAACTATGAGCCCGGCCCCGCCGCGTGCCCGGGCAGCGAAAAAAGCCGCCCACTGCTCCTCATCATCAAGGTCATAACGGGTGGTGATGGCCGGCATGACGATTCGGTTGGGCAGCTCGAGTGCACCCAGCTTGATAGGCTCAAATAACCTCTCGAGAACAGCCATAAAGACACCTCTTTAAAACCATTCGCCATTGCGCCAGATGGGCCACCATTATATAGAATAATCCGGCGCATTTACCGTCAAATTGCTCGAATATCCGCAACGTACCCGCTGCAGAACATTTCAGTGGCTTCAAGACCGCAGACACCACAACCCGGCGGCACAATATCCCCTTTTGTCAGCACCCACTTCTGGTGCCGGATCAACTCCCTCTTCGACCGAGCGTCTTGGTTGAAAGAAATCGCGCCGCGAGCGATAATGATAGGTACGGCCGATGCTGAAAAACGGGGCTCGGGAGTGGTGACCCCGTCAGAGTGTTCAACTCCCGGGGTGAGATAATGACCCGCGCCGATGTCACCGAAGGCATCATGCCGGGGGTGGCCGATATTCCTGAAGGCACCTGCTTGGAGCCTGCCGAAAACGGCATCGACAGGGGTGGTTGTCCCAATGTGCTGACGCTGAACCGACTATCGCCTGCGGAAGTCTATTCCTGCAACACCTGCCTGGTGGAAATCGAAAAGGCATAAAGTTAGAGGAGGCCCGCGAATGACCGCTACCACATCCGTCAGACCCCATCCAAATAAATACCTTATCGCCGACATGGACAAATGCACCGGTTGCGAGACGTGCTCGCTGGCCTGCTCCTTCGTCAAGTTCAAGGAGTTCAACCCGGCCTATGCCTGCATCCGTATCCTCAAATTCGAGGACTCCGGGGTCGATGCGCCGGTGGTCTGCCAGCAGTGCGAAGAGCCGCGATGTGTCGAAGCGTGCCCCCGGAACGCGCTGGTGGTGAAGTCCGATACCGGCATCCTGTTCATCGATGAAGGAGCCTGTGACGGCTGTGGCACCTGCGCCGTCGCCTGCCCTTACGGAGCCATCTCCACCCATCCACTGTCTGCGAGGAAGAACAAAACTATCCTTAAGTGCGATCTCTGCGGCGGCGACCCTGAATGCGTCAAATGGTGCGAGATTAAGGCCATCGAATTCGTTGATGCCTCAGAACGCGAACGCATCGAAAAGGCACGGGAGAACCTGCTGATGGTGCGCAAGCGTTTTGAAATCGAGCATCACACACCTTTATGGAAGTACCAGTAAGGTCACAGAGATGCTAAAGGAGACACCATGGAAGGCTACGGAAAGATACTCCACGTTAACCTGACTGATGGCAGGATGTGGGTTGAAGATACCAGGCGGTACGCCGACTGCATCGGCGGCCGCGGCCTTAACGGCCGACTGTTATTCTCACTGGTCAAGCCCGGCGTCGACCCGCTCGGGCCGGACAACGTTTTATGCGTGAGCACCGGCCCACTTGCCGGAACATTTGCACCTTCAGGTGCCAGATACAACATCTCGGCACGGTCACCCCTTACTGGCTTCTTCGGCGATTCCAACTCCGGCGGCTTCTGGGCACCGGAACTGCGTTATGCCGGTTATGACAGCATCGTCATTCACGGCCAGTCACCGGAGCCGGTCTATCTCTCCATTACCGAGGAGAGGGTGGAAATCCGGAATGCCGCCGACCTCTGGGGCAAAGACACATGGGAGACAGAACACCTGCTGAAAGATAAGCATAAAGACCAGCGGCTCAAGGTACTCTGCATCGGGCCGGCCGGCGAGAGGCTGGTCCGTTTTGCCTGCGTCATTAACGACCATGCCCGCGCCGCGGGACGTACCGGTATGGGCGCAGTCATGGGTTCAAAAAAGCTCAAAGCCATTGTCGTGAAAGGCAAAGCGCCGGTCCGAGTAGCCCGGCCCGACCAGTTCTATAAGGCCTGCCTGCGCATGGTAGACACGGTACGCAAAAGCCGCCAGTTCGAGCTATACCACATGAGCGGCGTCATCGGGCACCATGGGCGTGAAGACTACGACCCGAACGGGCGCCTCCTCGGGCTTATCGGCTTCAATTACCAGACGCGGTCGGTCTCGAAATCATTCGCTGAAGTCGGCGGCAAAGAATGGTGGCGGACGCATTGGACCAAACGTAAGGGATGCGCCGCCTGCCAGATGCATTGCAGTCACTTCTATAACGTGCGCTACGGCCCATTCGCCGGCACTATGAACGAAGGCATCGACGCCGAGGCCCAGTGCTGGCTCCACATCAACATCGGCGGCCAGAGCAAAGACCTGGCGGCTTACGGCTATAACCTGTTCAACCGCTTCGGTATGGACTCCCACGAGATGGGCGCTACCATCGGAGCACTGATGCTATGGTACGAGCGGGGCATCATCAACGATGCAATGCTGCGTGATTGGAAGGCCCGCTGGTTAAGGCCGAAGTGGGGTGACCCCGAGACAATACTGACACTGATCGAGCTGACGGCAAGACGTGAGGGTATCGGCGACCTGCTGGCTGAGGGGCCGTACAATTTCGCCAAGAAGATAGGTCCTGACGCCGAGTACTGTGTGCTGCAGTGCAAGGGTATGACCGCCGGAGGTGCCGACCGCCGCGCCCAGAAAGGCGGCCTGCTCAACCACGCATTGAGCACCCGTGGCGCCGACCATCTTCGGGGCAGCCCTTCGCTTGAGTTCTACGGCATGGGCGCCGACCCGAGAATCGCCCAGGACTGGGCGAGGTACATCGCTGAGCCGGAGCTTTTCCAGTATGCCACCCAGCTCACCGGCTACAAGGCCAAACCGCCGCTGGTCATCTGGCAGGAGCATCTCAGGGCGCTGTCCGACAGCTTCGGCGTTTGCTCCTTCAACTGGGGCAACTGGCCTAACACCATGGTCTATCCCGACGACTTCGCCGAGCTTTACTCTTCAGCCACCGGTATCGAGGCGACCGGCCGGGACATGGTCCAGGCCGCCGAGCGCATCATCAACCTGGAAAAGGCCTTTAACGTACGGGAGGGCGCCACCAGGGAGCACGACCAGCCGCCGCCGCGCTGGGTAAAGGAGCCGAAGACCGAGGGCATCTTCAAGGGTGAATACTGCGATATCGACAAATTCAACGAGATGCTCGACGAATACTATGTACGGCGCGGCTGGGATAAAACCACCGGCCTCCAGACCCGTCAGAAACTGGAAGCGCTCAAGCTGGGCGATGTCGCCAATGAGCTGGAAAAGATGGGGCGTCTGGCATCCGTTAAAGAGCAGGCTAAGCTATGAAAAAAGGCTACGCCAGCATACCCGAAGGACAAATCCACTACCGAGAGGACGGCAGGGGCGAGCCGGTGCTCCTGCTACACCAGACACCGACATCGTCTGATGACTATTCGCTGGTCATTCCCCTCCTGGCCACTTCTTTCCATGTCATTGCCATGGACACCATGGGCTTCGGCATGTCCGACCCGCCGCCCAGACAATTCACCATCCCCGACTATGCCCGGACGGTCATCGAGTTTCTGAAGGCGTTAAAAATCAAAAGAACCGCCATTGTCGGGCACCATACCGGATCCTCCATAGCAGTGGAAACAGCCGCTTCCAGCCCAGACACGGTAAGCAAACTCGTCCTCTCCGGTTGCCCCCATTATTTGCCGGAGGTACGGCAGGCCAAGCTGGCCGACCCCAGGTACAGGCCGATGGAATACCGAGACGATGCCTCCCACATCATGAAGTTGTGGAACCTTTTCAAGAACGCCGCCCCCAACGCCGGGCCGGAGAACTGGTCAAAGGTAGTCTTGGGTGGACTCATGGCGGGGAGACGCGGGGAGGAGGGGCACTACGCTGTCTTCAGCTACGACATCGAGCCGCGCCTTCGCCAACTGCAATGTCCGACCCTTCTCCTCAGCGGCACGCGAGATACTTTCTATCACCGGTTTGAGGCAACAAGAAGCCTGATTCCGAATTGCAAAACAGCGGTCATCGAAGACGGCGACCCTCTTCTTCCGCTGACCAAACCCGTCGAATTCGCTCAGGCGATAATCGGTTTCCTGAAGTCAGACCCGGTCTCTCGGACCGCCGCCGGACACGGAACAGGACAGGTATGCTGAAACTACCCTACCCGGTGAAACTGACCATCATCGACGAACCATTGCTCCCCTGCACACAGGGGTTCAAAGTTGGCGACTCATGGGTAGTTGACCAGCCGGCCCTGCCTGAAAACCTGTGTCTTTCCGCCTGGGATGTTGTACACCCATGGGTAATGGCCATCGGTTACGGCGTTCAGCACAAACTACCGCATATGAAGAGCCTGACCGAAATCACCATCAGCTGCCCCGACCGGCGGTGCCGCGTGGTCTTTGAGGTCAAGCGGTTGGAAGGCAGGTAAAATGGCTAAGACTCCTTACGCCGTCACAATCACAGTAGTGGATACTTCGGGCAAGGCATGCCTGATGGGTCACAAACCGGGTGACTCATGGCTGGTGGACGAGCCCAAAACACCGAAGTGGCTCGGCGACCCCACCAGAAAGCAGAAGCTGTGCGCCTGGGCCTACGAATCGTTCAACTACGTGCTTATGCCTTTCTGCTACGGAGCCGATTATCCCATGGCCATGGACAGAGATGTCCATCTAAGGACATGTCCCGGCGTGGAATGCCAGTTGATGTTCGAACTCAAACGGCACAAGCAGGGATGAAGCGCCACATCGACCACATCCCGAACTCGAGCCGGGATCCTAAGTGGTCTTCGGGGTCTCGCCGGGATGAAGCTTCTTCCACTTCTCCAGAAGCTGAGCGCGGGTCTCCTTGTGGGCCGGGTCGGGCTGGGGGGCATCCACCGGGCACACCTCAGAACATTTCGAATGGTCGAAGGAACCGACGCACTCGGTGCACTTGTCCGGGTCGATAACGTAAACGGTATCGCCCTCTTTGATTGCTTTGTTAGGGCACTCCGCCTCGCAGGCGCCGCATGAGATGCATTCCTCGGTAATCTTGAGAGCCATGGTATGGTGATCCTCCTTAAGAAATTGCTATGTTAAGCTCTGGTCCCTAACTTGGCCAGTAGCGCCTTTGCCACATTAGGCGGTACGAGGTCGTCGATACAGCCGCCGAGGCTGGCCGCTTCCTTAAGCAGACTTGAGCTCAGAAACTGGTACTGGATGCTCGACATCATGCAGACGAGTTCTATGTCTGGCGCCAGCTTCCGGTTCATCATCGCCAGTTCGAACTCATGCTCGAAATCGGAACTCATGCGGAGGCCGCGCACCATCACTTTGGCCCCAACCTTACGGGCGAAATGCACTGTAAGCTCAGAATAGCTCCGGACGCTGACGTTATTGAGGCCCTTGGTAGCGCCTTTAATCAATGCCACTCTCTCCGCGGTGTTAAAGAGAAGGCGCTTATCGGGCCGGTCGTAAACACCAATGACCAACTTGTCGAATAGTACTAGGGCACGCTTGATAATGTCGAGATGACCGTTGGTCACGGGATCAAAACTGCCGGGATAGAGGGCGATGGTCAAGTCCGTGCCTCCTTCATGAAAATTGATACGGTGGTATCGCCATACTGGCGTACCTTTATCCTGACAAGCCCGTCATAGCCTGTCTCCAGCGGCGTGCGGGAAGCATGGCACACCGCCACGCGGGAGCTTTCCGTCAGCAAAGTCGAACCAGCCAGTCGTTTAAGCACCATCTCGATTACCTGGGATTCAGCGTAGGGGGGATCCACAAACACGATACCGTACCGTTCCTTGAGAAAGCCCAGCGCGCTGTTGACCCCGGCACAATATACGTGCGCCCTGTCGGAGAGTCCCGTCTTCCTCAGGTTGTCTTTTATGATAGCACACGCCTGGGGTTGCTGGTCAACAAAATCGGCCCACCCCACCCCCCGGCTAAGCGCCTCGATGCCCAGAGCACCACTCCCGGCAAAAAGGTCAAGCGCCCTTGACCAGTCCGGAGCGTCCGCCAGCAGAGAAAAGACCGCAGAACGCACCATGTCCGTGGTCGGGCGGATATGCTTGCTTTTCGGAGCCTTAAGGAGCTGGCCCTTGGCGACACCGCCGGTAACACGCATAGTGGGTGACGCATACTATAACGTCTGCTTCTAACACGCGTCAACCCGTGCTGGATACTCCGGGCAAAATGAATGAATGAGCTCGTCCAGATAGATTGGTGACACTATAATGTGTTGCCATGAAGACGAAAACAATGCTTATCAGGGGGGTGGGGCGGCTGGGGCGGATGCCCGACCTGTCCCGGAAGGCTCTGGCCAGGTTA
>Ga0315298_1001511_pt1 | contig 42295 bp, 43 predicted proteins | sample WHS_1_MG_FD_203077 | JGI IMG/M metagenome (GOLD analysis project Ga0315298, IMG submission 203077) | Extremophilic microbial mat communities from Washburn Hot Springs, YNP, Wyoming, USA - WHS_1_MG | ecosystem: Environmental > Aquatic > Thermal springs > Hot (42-90C) | place: USA: Wyoming... | reverse complement strand
ATGTCTGAGGAAGAAATTAAAAAATTAGTTCTTTCAGCCATTAATAATTTAAAAGTGAAATCTAAATCAGAATTTGGGAAAGTGATGGGCTTTTTAATGCCCCAAATAAAAGGTAGAGCCGATGGCCGAAAGGTAAGTGAGATTGTTAGAAAAGAGTTAGATAAGCTTTAAAATGTAAAAAAATGGATAAGTTGGAGAAAATTCATACTGGACAAAGAAGTTTTGCCTCCAAAGATTTTAAAAATATCCGAGTACGGCAAAAATATGCCTTTTATTTTTCTCTAATTATTCTTTTGGCTCTAATCTTAGGAGCCAATCTTATTTTGCTTTATCAAAAAGGATTTGGACAATTGCAAGTTAAAAAGGGTGATGTGGTGGGAGAAATGATTCGTGCCCCCAAGACTGTTACTTTCAAAAGCGAGGTTAAAACAGAAGAATTAAAAGCCAAAGTAGCCCAGGGAGTGCCCCGTGTTTATCGTTTAGATTCAGGGGTGGTTTATGAACAAGAGAGAAAACTAGATAATGTTTTTAAAAAAATCAATGAAATTCGTAATTCATCCATTTCTTATGAGCAAAAGATTAATGATCTTAAAAAAATTAACGAATTGAATTTGTCCGAAGCGGAGGCTCGCTCGATTTTGAGTTTTGATAACTCTTTGTGGAATGAAATTTGTCAAGAAATAAAAAATATCCTTATTGATTTACAAAAGAATGAAAAGATTAAATATGAAGAAATTAATAATTATAAAAATAAAATTCCTTTAAGGGTCAATCAAAATTTTTCTGATGAGCAAAAAAAGATCATTATTAACCTGGCCCAGAGATTGCTTTTGCCTAATACATTTCTAGACGAGGTGGAGACCAACAAAAGGATAAATGAGGCGAAAGAGGAAGTGGGGCCAGTTTATTATACTATAGAGAAGGATCAAATTATTTTAAAACCAGGCGACAAAGTAACGGATTTCGATCTAGAGAAGTTGGAAGCTTTGGGACTTACTTCTAGTTATAGGGAAAGTTATAAATCTTTGGGCATCCTTATTATTGTTATACTTTTGTCTTTACTTTCTTTTGTCTTTATTCATTATTTTATCCAAAGTCGCATTCCTTCTTATAAGATTTTTTCTATTTACACACTTTTGCTCTTGGTTATTTTATTGGTGGCTCGTCTCGTCTTGCCTCTTAAACCAGTCATTGCCTATCTTTTCCCCGTGGCTGCACCGGTAATGCTTTTGGCTTTGATTATTGATTTCCGCTTAGGATTGTTTTCCAGTTTTGTTTTTCCTATATTTTTTACTTTGGCGGCTGGTGGCTCTTTTGAGCTAGTAGTCATTCATTCGATTACTGCGGTGGTTGCCTTATTGCTCGTTGCTCGCATAAAAGAGTTTAATCTCTTTCTAAAATTAATCGTTTCTATCGCTTTAGTGAATTTCTTATCTAGTTTTGCCTTTAATCTTTTGGTGGGTAATTTTTCTTTAAGGACAATTTTTGTTTTATTAGTGACAGGTTTTTTCTGTGGTCTTATCAATTCCGTTTTAGTGGCTGGTTCTTTGGTCTTTGTTGGTAATATTTTGGGTGTTACTTCCTTTATAGAATTATCCCAATTAGCTAATCCAGAACAGCCATTATTAAAAGAACTTTCTTTAAAAGCGCCCGGAACTTATTATCATAGTATTTTGGTAAGCAATTTAGCGGAGTCAGGCGCTAAAGCAATAGGGGCCGATTCTTTACTAGCCCGTGTAGGGGCTTATTATCACGATATTGGGAAGATAGAAAATTCCTTATTTTTTGTCGAAAACCAAGAAAGAAAAATAAATATTCACGAAAAAATGGATCCGGTAAAGGGAGCAGCTCTGATTATCGACCATGTAGCTGCGGGTTTAAAAATCGCCGAAGCCTATAGATTACCCAATGAGATTAAACAGATTATTGCTGAACATCATGGCACAACCCATGTACAATTTTTCTACGACTTAGCCAAAAGGAGAGGTTTAAAAATCAAGGAGTCCGATTTCACCTATCCCGGTCCCCGTCCTTCTACTAAAGAGTCAGCCATTATTATGTTGGCTGATTCCGTAGAGGCAGCTGTTCGATCACTCCCGCGCTTTACACCCAAAACAGTTAAGAATAAAATAGAAGAAATTATTCGTTTTCGTTTCGAAGAAGGTCAATTAGATCATTGCCCTTTAACGTTTCGTGATTTAAATATTTTAAAGGAAAGTTTTATCGAGACCACCAATGCAGTTTTTCATCAACGAATCGATTATTTGAAAAGCGAGAAGCCATTCGAGAAACTCATCGGAGCCAGCTGGCTTACTTTTAAGAAATTAAAATGACAAATCACTTAGTGAATATTTTCAATAAGACCAAAATTAAACTTAATAAAAATCAATTGATCAGAATCATTAAAGATGTTCTGGAAATTTTAAAAATAAAAAAATCTTGCGAGATTAATTTAATTCTGGTGGATGATAAATTTATTACTAAACTTAATCGGACTTATAGAGGAGTAAATAGTCCTACAGATATTTTAACCTTCGGTCTCTTAGAAAAAACAAAAGAGAAATTTGACAGTCCGGACCAATTGCTCCACCTGGGCGATATTTTTATTTCTTTAGAGACGGCGAAAAGGCAAAGTCGAAAGAGAAATTGTTCCTTAATTTTAGAAATCACCATCCTTCTTATTCACGGGATTTTACATATCTTTGGTTACGAACATAAAGACAGAGAAAGTCGAAGACGGATGGAAAGGAAAACCGAAAAGATTTTAGAAGAACTAGGAAAACAAAAAACAATTCATTTAAAAGGAGAGTTATGCGTCGTTTAATCAAAAGTTTTTTTCATGCTTTTCGGGGTTTATTTTTTATTCTGCGTTATGAAAAGAACTTACAGATACACTTAGCTATGGCGGCGATCGTTATTATTCTGGCTTTTATTTCCCATCTTTCCTTGATTGAATTTTCGATGCTGATTTTGGCTATATTTTTAGTGATCATCGCTGAGCTTTTTAATACCGTAGTGGAGTTGGTTATTGATTATATAAATCCTCATTTTAATCAAAAGGCACGGTTGATCAAGGATCTATCCGCAGGAACCGTTTTGGTAGCCGCTTTATGTTCGGTAATCGCGGGTTGCTTAATTTTTTATCCCCATATTAAAAATTTATTAATAAAATAATTGTTTTTATATTCATTTTGTTTTATACTTATTAACAGATTTTATTAATAATCTTCTTTGAGGAAGAAATGGTTAAGAATAAACCAATTGTTGGTTTAGATATTGGTACAAAAAAAGTTTGTGCTTTGGTGGGGCAGTTTATTGAAGGAAGTCAAAAGCCAGAAATTATTGGTATAGGGATGAGTCCTTCAGTAGGATTAAGGAAAGGAGTAGTTTCCGATGTGGAAGAGACTGTAAGTAGCATTTCTGCGGCTTTAGAGGAAGCGGAAAAAATGGCTGGCGTACCTTTATCTGATGTTTATTTGGGAATCAATGGTGCGCACACGAATTTTTTAACCAGCAAAGGAGTAATTGCTGTGTCCCGGGCTTCAGGAGAAATCGGTGAAGATGACGTGGCGCGGGCGATCGAGGCGGCCGAGGCGGTTTCTTTGCCGCCCAATTCAGAAGTTTTACATTCTATTCCTTTTTCTTATACCGTTGACGATCAAGAGGGGATTACCGATCCTGTGGGGATGAATGGCGTCCGGCTAGAAGCGGTTGTCCATATTATTACCGGATCGACCCCGATTATTAAAAATTTTACTAAATGTGTTTTACGTACTGGTGTTGATATTAATGAATTGGTTTTTAATCCTTTAGCCGCCAGTTTGGCGTGTCTTTCTGACCGTCAAAAGGAGTTAGGGTGTGTTTTGATCGATATAGGGGCGGGGACAACCGGCTTGGCTATTTATGAAGAAGGTAATCTTTTATATGCTAATGTGTTACCCATTGGCGGGGCTCATGTTACCAATGATATTGCCATTGGCTTGAGGACCTCTGTAGATATTGCCGAAAAGGTGAAATTAGAATACGGTTTTGCTATTGCCAAAGAGATTTCTAAACATGAGACTATTGATTTATCTACTATTAGTGACGAAGAAAAAGATAGGGTTTTACGCCATCACGTAGCAGAAATTATTGAAGCACGATTAAGTGAGATATTTTCTATGGTTAGGGCTGAGCTAAAAAAAATTGGCAAGGACGTTCTTTTACCTGCAGGAGTTATTTTGGTTGGGGGAACAGCCAAAATGCCTGGTATTGTAGATTTAGCGAAAGAAAAATTAAAATTACCTTGCCAGGTGGGCTTTCCTCGTGAAACAAAGGGAATAGTAGAAAAGATTGATGATCCTTCTTATGCCTGTGCTTTAGGTTTAATGTTATGGGGCTTTGATTCCGAGATAGGGAAGGAACACTTTGGGTTTTTAAGGCGGGGGCCATTTTTAGAAAAATTAAAAAAATGGTTTAAATCATTCTTGCCGGTCATTTGACGAATTTTTTTCCTTTTAATAAAATAATAATATATTTAAATTTTAAAGGGAGATAAAATAGTGGAAGAAAAATTAGAAACAGAAACTTTTGCTCGTATTAAGGTAGTGGGCGTGGGCGGATCAGGTTGTTCGGCTATTAATCGAATGATGTCCTCGAAGGTGCGGGGCGTAGAATTTGTGGCGGTCAATACTGATGCTCAGGATTTACATTATTCTCAGGCGCCCATTAAGGTTCATATTGGTAAAGAAACTACTCATGGTTTAGGAGCCGGTTCTGATCCTGATCTGGGGAAGAAGTCAGCTGAAGAAAATGCTGATGAGATTAAAGAAGCATTAGCTGATGCGGATATGATTTTTATTACTTATGGATTAGGTGGGGGGACAGGTACAGGCGCAGGTCCTGTTGTGGCTGACATCGCTCGCGAAGTAGGAGCTTTAACAGTGGGGGTAGTCACGAAGCCATTTTCTTTTGAAGGACACAAAAGAAAGATTGTGGCGGAGAAAGGTCATGAAGAATTAAAGGATAAACTAGATACCCTAATTACCATTTCTAATGATCGACTTTTACAAATTATTGATAAAAAAACTTCTTTACTTGATGCTTTTAAGGTGGTAGATGATGTTTTATATCAGGGCGTCTCGGGAATTTCTGATCTAATTACTGTGCATGGAATGATTAATGTTGATTTTGCTGATGTGAAATCAATTATGGCGGGGGCTGGATCGGCGATGATGGGTATTGGCCATGGAACAGGAGAAAATCGTGCTATCGAGGCGGCCAAAGCAGCCATTGATAGTCCGCTTTTAGAACTTTCTATTGAGGGAGCAAGAGGGGTTTTATTCAATATTACCGGAGGAAACGATTTGGGAATGTATGAGGTTGACGAGGCCGCCAAAGTAATTACGGATGCGGTGGATCCAGAGGCTAATATTATTTTTGGAGCAGTTATCGATGAATCATTACAAGGAGAGATCAAAATCACGGTCATTGCTACCGGATTTGAAAGTAAAGAAAAGCCACTGACTACCGATATTAAAAAAGCCACTCGTTTTGTAGAATCTATTAAGGGTCCTGAGATTAAGTCTATAAGAGAGAAAAAAGAAGAGGAAGAAGATGAATTAGAAATACCCGCTTTTATTAGAAGGAAAATGAAATAGATTTTATCTGTTCTTTTATAATACAGCCAAGGAGATGGATGGATAAAATGATCCAGTCCGGGTCATTTTATTTAACTCTTGACAATCTATATATAGTGCTTTATATTCTAAAGTAGTGCTATATATAGTATTAAGATTTCTTATGAAGTGTCCTTTTTGTGGTTATCAAAAAAGTAAGGTGATTAATTCTCGGGATGTGAATGAAGGAGAATTTATTCGCCGCCGCCGCTGGTGTAAACGATGTAAACATCGTTTTACCACTTATGAAAGAATAGAACCTATGAATCTTTTGGTCATCAAAAGAGATGGAACAAGAGAATTTTATGATAGGAATAAGGTTCTAAACGGAATTATTAAAGCCTGTGAGAAAAGACCAATAAGTCGAGAAGATATTGAAAATGTGGTTAATAAGATAGAAGAGAAAATGAAAAGATTAAAAGTTAATGAAATTCCTAGTTCGAAGATAGGGGAATTGGTAATCGCTCAACTTAAAAAATTAGATAAAGTAGCTTATATCCGCTTTGCTTCTGTTTATAAATCTTTCGCAGATATTACTGACTTTGAAAAAGAGTTGAAGACGATTAAAAGAAAAAAATAAATTTTATAGCGAGGTGAACAAATGGGCAAAGACACAACGCTTAAAAACTTATTGAAAGATTCTTTGCTTTACCCAAACAAAGACAAAGAAAGATTGCTTAGCTATCTAGAAAAGAAATTAATCCAATTGGGTTTGCCGAGCAAAGAGATAGAAACGATACTTCTTAATTTAGAAGAGAAAATAGAAGAATATAAGAGTTTTCAAAAACAAATACCTTTTTCCAATATCATCCAAGTAATTAAAGAACAAGAAAAGCAAGAAGCAAAGGATACCACGGATATGTCTCTGATGGTAGCCACCCCTAAAGAGGGATTAATCTTAGAATGGGATCGAGAAAAAATTGTTAAGGCTTTGATCGCCGAGGCTGATCTACCTCGTCGCGAAGCAGAAGATATTGCTTTTGCTGTTGAAGAAAAGATCCTTTCTTCAGGCGCAAAAATAATCAACGTTTCTCTTATTCGTGAATTGGTTGATAATGAACTCTTTGAAAGAGGTTATCGCAAAAAACTTCACCGGCAGGAATCCTTAGGGATTCCTGTTTATGATTTAAACCAGATTATCTTTTCCAAAACAAAGGAAAATGCCAATGTAAATATTAATAATCCTGAAGCAGTCAATTTGGTCATCGCCGAGACTATTTTAAAACAATATGCCTTGAAACATATCTTTTCTCCCGAGATAGTTAATGCTCATCTCAGAGGAAAAATTCATCTTCACGATCTAGGTTACCCGGTACGCGTCTACTGTTCTGCTCATTCTTTGGAATATATTAAAAAATACGGCCTTTCTCTTTTAAATCTTTCTACTTCTTCAAGTCCGCCCAAACATGGGATGACTTTGGTGGGCCACCTCAATACCTTTTTGGCTTCTATGCAGGCTTTTTATGCCGGCGCTTTAGGAATTGGTTACATTAATATCTTTTTTGCTCCCTTAACTCAAGAGTTGGATGATAAGGCTTTAAAGCAACTGATGCAATATCTAATTTTTTCTTGTTCTCAAAATGCTTTCTCTAGGGGAGGCCAGACGCTCTTTATTGATTTCAATGTACACCTAGGCGTTCCTTCCTATCTTAAAGATGTACCTGCCTTGGGACCCAAAGGGAAATATATGCTTAAAAAACCTAAGGACCAAATAGAATATTTAGACGATGTACCACGCGATGAAAATGATAAATTAATTCAACCAAAAAGAGGAAGGATTTTAACCTACGGCGATTTTGAGAAAGAAGCACAAAGAGTTTTAAAAGTAATGATGGATATTTGGCGAGCAGGGGATAGAAAAGGTAGACCATTTCCTTTCCCTAAAATGGATTTACATCTTAATCAAGAAAGTTTTGAAGATTCCAACCAATTGCAGCTTTTGCGTTATGCTTGCCAAATTGCTGCCGAAAATGGCGCTCCTTATTTTATCTTCGATCGCGATGAAGTAACTCTTTCCGCTTGTTGCCGTTTACGTACTCAAGTGAAAGACAATTACGTTATTAATCATCCCGAATCAATGCGGTTTTGTGGTTTTCAAAATGTGACGGTTAATTTACCGCAGGCAGCTTATCGGGCACGAGGGGATATCGATAAAACTATAGAGGAAGTAGAAAAGATGGTCGAACTAGCTATGGAGGCTCATTTACAAAAAAAATCTTTTATAGAAAAGATAATGTCGAAAGAAGGATTGCCACTTTGGCAAGTAGGTAAAAAAGCAGAGGATGGTCGTCCGTACATTGATTTAAATCGCGAAGATACTTCTTATATTGTGGGAATGATTGGTTTAAATGAGTGTGTGAAATTTCTAACCGGTCAAGAATTGCACGAAAGTAAAGAAAGTTATAATTTGGGCTTGAAAATTATTTCGGCGATGTATCTTAAAGCCAAAGAATTGGAAAAGAAATATAAACTTAATCTTAAACTGGAGGAGTCGCCGGCAGAATCAGCTTCTTTACGTCTGGCTAAAATAGATCTTCAAGAATTTCCTGAAGAGGCTTCGAAAATAGTACGGGGCAATAAAGAAAAAGGAGAAGTTTACTATACCAACAGTGTTCATTTTGCTCCAGATGCCCCTATTGATATAATTTCCCGCATCGTTGGTCAAGGACGTTTTCATACCCTTATCGAATCCGGAGCCATTACGCATGTGTTTTTAGGAGAGCAGGCTCCATCTTCTGAAAGTATTTTTAATTTAGTCCAAAAGACCTGGGAAGAAACTCAAACAGCCCAATTGACTATTTCTCCGGAATTTACCTATTGTCAAGATTGTCATCGACTGAGTCGGGGATACAATAGATAGTTCAAATTTTAAAATTCAAAATTAAAAATTAAAATTTTCCCCCTTATAACTTTCTAATTAAATAAAAGGAGAGATTATGTCTAAAAAACAAAAAACACCTCATTGTCCGCATTGTGGGTCTAAGAATGTTTATGGCATTTCCCGCATTGTGGGTTATTTTTCTCGTATCGACAATTGGAACAAGAGTAAAATTGCTGAATTTCGAGATAGGCAAAAAGGTAATTATAAAATTTAAATTTTAAATTAGCTCTAGACAGAGTAGTAATAAATTTAATAGGAGTTTATATGGTGGTTAAAATTTTCACACGACCTACTTGTCCCAAATGTCCACCAGCCAAGACTTTGGCAGAGAAATTAAAAAAACAAGGGATAAAAGTAAAAATGTTTAATTTAGATGAAGTAGAGGGATTAACCGAAGGAACACTTTATGGCATTATGGGCACACCTACCATTTTAATCGTGGATGACAAAGATAAAGAAATAGTTTCTTGGCGAGGTCAAACACCAACCGAGGCCGAGATTAAGAAATATCTATAATTAATAGATAGATCAAAGATTGAGTTTTGTATCTAATCTTGAAATACAAGATAAAGATAGAAATTGGTTGATAGAAAATTGAAAATAGTAATGGAAAATGGAGATTAGAAAATAGAAGTCACGGAGATAGCATACATTGAAATTACTAATCATTACTAATAAAATTACAAATTTCCATTTTTCCAATTTCCAATAACGAATTTCTAACTTTTATCGTAAATACTTCGATGTAGTAATATTTTGTAATTCTTAATATTAATTATGCAAATCAAGGGTTTTGAAAAGACTTCCTTGGTAGATTGGGATGGGAAGATTACCTCAGTAATCTTCCTTCCTTTTTGTAATTTCGCCTGTGGATTTTGTCACAGTAGCGCTTTGGTCACTGGCTGGCGTCGTTTGCCTAATTTGGACGAAAGAGAAATTTTGAATTTTTTAAAAGAAAAGAAAGGTTGGATTGATGGTGTGGTAATAACCGGCGGAGAACCTACTTTACATGGCGATGATTTAAAGAAATTTTTAAAGAAGATTAAAAAAATAGACCTTTTGGTTAAATTGGACACTAATGGGAGTAATCCTGATTTTCTAGCAGAATTAATTGAAGAAAAATTAGTTGATTATGTGGCTATGGATGTTAAAACTTCAAGGGAAAAATATTTTCAAGCTGTCAATACGAAAGTAGATATCAAAAAAATTGATCAAAGTATTAAGCTTCTTTTAAAAAATAATATTGATTACGAATTTAGAACCACAGTAGTGCCCGGTATTGTTGATGAATCGGATATTAAAAAAATAGGAAATTGGATAAAGGGTACCAAAAGATATGCTTTGCAGCAGTTCCGTAACATTGACGTGGCGGATAAAAAATTTGAAAAGGTCTCTCCATATCCGAGAGAAAAATTAGAAGAGTTTGCTAGCCTATTAAAGGGTAAGATAAAAGAAATTAAAATTAGAGGAATATAATTTTTATAATTATAAATTAATAAAGTATTCTTAAATTCTTAAGAACATTAGAATACAATTGTAAATTCAAATTTTCGATATTGATATGTTGATAAATATTAAAGTTATTACGCGGGCTTCCGAAAATAAAATTGAAAAAGAAGCAAAAGGTAGACTAAAGGCGTATTTAAAAGCTATACCCGAAAAAGGCAAAGCCAATGCTCTTTTGATTAAACTCTTAGCCGATTATTATAAAGTGAGTAAAAATCAGATAAAAATTATTAAAGGGGCAAGAAGTAAAAATAAAATAATTAAAATTATTTAAATGAATATCGTTTTATATTATTTATCACAATTTGTTATTGGTGGGTTAATGGTGGTAGGTATTACGTTTTTGGCTAAGTATGTTAATCCCAAATATACGGGTATTATTTATGCCTTGCCAGCTATTTTGATTGTGGCGATAATTTTTGTTTATTTAGATTGCGGCTTGAATATTTCTAAAAGTACTTTAAAATCGATTCTTATTTATGAATTTACTTTAGTTTATTTTATTTTTGCTTTTTATTTATTGCTTTATAAAATTAATTTCTGGTGGGCTTTGGCTTTAGCCTTTCTTAGTTGGTCAGTCATTGCTTTCATAATCCAATTATTTTTGAAATCTTAAGTCGATAATAACCTTTTTAGAAAAAACTCTGCTGTTTATAAAGATCGATTAAAGGGAAATATTGGCCAGTCAATAAAATCGAAATCCAAAAGCCTCTGTTTTTAAAAATTAATAATAAGAATAAGGAGGTAAAAATGGGTGGGCAGGAATATGTAGGTAAATTTAAATGGCCTGTAACTGTACAATTAGAAAAGGGTTTAGAAGGCGCTATAACCAATGCGACCAAGATTGGTTATATAGATGGCGAGAAAGGGCGGCTTATATATCGGGGCTACGATATCGTTGATCTTGTTAAATATTCTAATTTTGAGGAAACCGCTTATCTTCTTATCCTTGGCGAACTTCCCACAAAGAAGCAACTATCAAGGTTTGATAAAAAATTGAAAAAGAATAGAGAAGTGCCTCAAGCAGTGATTAATCTTCTTAAATCCCTTCCTCGCACTACGCATCCTATGGATAGTCTTAGGACTGGTATTTCTTTGTTGGGTTGTCTGGATAAGAAAGCAGGGGAGCCAGGAGTAGAAAATGCTGCAGAAATTGGTATAAAACTTATTGCCAAAATGGCTACTGTTGCCGGAGCTATTGCGAGGATGCAAGAGGGAGAAGAACCCTTGACGCCTGACAAAAGCTTAGGCCATGCGGCAAATTTTTTATATTTAATGACCGGGAAGAAACCTGATAAATTTTTCTCAAAGATTATGGATGTTTCTCTTATTCTTCACGCTGACCACGGTATGAATCCCTCCACTCTTACTGCTATGGTAATAAGTTCTTCTTTGAGCGACCTTTATTCTAGTGTAGTGGGGGGAATTGGTAGTCTTAAAGGCCCTCTGCATGGTGGAGCAAATGAAAAAGCTTTGACTAATCTCTTAAAATTAAAAAACGTTTCGGATGCCGAAAATTATGTGAAAGATTGTGTGGTAAGGAAGGAAAAGATTATGGGTTTTGGACATAGGGTATACAAAACTTACGATCCGCGAGCAAAAATTCTTAAACAGTATGCTAAAAAACTATTAAAAGCAAAGAGGATGGAAAAATTCTACGAGATTACAGAGGAGGTAGAAAAAGAAGTAATTAAAATCTATGGGAAAAAGGGAATATTTCCTAATGTTGATTTTTATTCCGGAATAGTTTACTACGCTATGGGGATAAAACCTTCTATGTTTACTCCTATCTTTGCAGTAAGTAGAATTGTTGGTTGGGTAGCAAGAGTACTAGAGTACCTTCCGGAAAATAGAATCTTTAGGCCTCGGGCTATTTATGTTGGTTCTTTAGAGAAAAAGTACAAACCATTACAAGAGAGAAAGTAAACGCGTCTATAAGGTTAAGATCTTCAAGATAAATCTTTTCGTCTTTATTTTTGAAAAAATTGAAATTTAGTAGTAAAATTAAAGCACAATTTTATAAATAATATTAAAAGGAGGGAAAATGGTTAAAAAGGTTATTGTCATTATTCTTCTGGTTGTCTTTGGTTTAGGTATGGCCGCTGGAGCAGGTGGCAGTTATTATTTCTGGCAAAAGTCAGAAGAGAAATCTAAACAAGCCGATGAAAAGCAGAAGAAGGTTGAAGAATTAGAAAAAAAGGTTAAAAAACTTGAAGAGAAAGAAAAAAAGAGGACTGAAGAAAAACAGGCAGAAGAATATGCGGGTTGGTTAACTTATATCAACAAAGATGTGGGTTATAAACTTAAGTATCCTTCGGATTGGACCGTGGAAGAAACTAATACTACGAGCGAAGTTACTGGGCAATTAGTGAAGTGTATTAAAATTAAGACTCCGGACAAACAGTATCTTTTAAGTTTTGGTTTAAAAAAGAAGACGGATACTTTTAGTCTTTCTGATAGAACAGGTACAGGAGCAGGAGATTTGCTACCAGCAGGCACCATTACTATTTTAAAAACTTCGACTAAGATTGAAAAATTGGTTTTTGAAAATAAAATTAAAGAATATTTTTATCCTGGTGCCGGGGCTGTCCAAACAACCTTTGATGGTCTTTACGAATTTACCGCTAATTTTAGTTATAATGGTGAACTTATCAGTTATGAGGATGTGGATCTGACCGATCTGGCGGAAGTAAAAACTGCTGAAAAGATTTTAAGATCGATTGAATTACTCTAGAGGTCTAAAGCAGAAATTAAAGACATAGTTCTCATGACTAATTTATGAATCAATTTGTTAAATTATATCAAGAACTGAAAAGCAAATGTGGTCGACCAGCAGGGCAGTGGCATCTTTGGTGCAAGAGGCCTAAAACAAAAAAGGAAAGAGAACAAGTAATTATCGAAGCGGTTTTGACCCAGAGGACTAATTGGCAAAACGTGGAACAAGCGGTTTCTCATCTTAAAAAGGCCAAGGTTTATACTCTTAAAGATATCTTAAGAATAGACAAACAAAGATTGGCTAAATTGATCAAACCTTCAGGCTTTTATCGAGCCAAGGCCAGTTATCTTTATTCATTGGCTAAATTTATTATGGAAAATTATTCTAGTTTAGAAAAAATGCAAAGAGAAAATCCGCTGCTTTTACGGAAAAGGTTACTTAATTTGAAAGGCATTGGTCCAGAGACAGCGGATAGTATTTTGCTTTATGGTTTAGATAAGCCTTTCTTTGTTATCGATGAATATACACGACGTTTAGTAAAAAGAAAAAGATTAAGCAATAACTTGGCTTATCATCATCTTCAGAATCTTTTTATGCAAAATTTAAAAAAGGATTATCGACTTTTTCAAGATTTCCATGCTTTAATAGTAATTGCAGCAAAAACTAATAGAATTCCTCAAAGAAAAAGTGTAAAATGAATAACAAGAATATTTTTTTGGCGGCCAAATCAAATTAAAGAGAATAATTTAATTTGATAAGCAAGGGGATTGTAATGGAAAGAAAAATCGATTACAGAAAAACTTTAAATCTTCCTAAGACTTCTTTTCCTTTGTGGGTAAACCAGGCTAAATTGCAGGAAAAATTTTTGGATTTCTGGGAGAAGAATAAAATTTATCAAAAGATAAGAAAATTGAAAAAGGGGAAGAAGAAATTCATTTTGCACGACGGGCCACCTTATGCTAATGGCAATATCCATGTAGGGCATATTTTAAATAAAGTATTAAAAGATATAGTAGTGAAATATAAGACCATGGTTGGTTACGATGCGCCCTTTATTCCTGGTTGGGACTGTCATGGTTTACCTATCGAGCATGCAGTAATTGATAAGGCTGGTTTAAAAAAAGAAAAAATGTCTGATTTGGAAGTGAGAAAAAGATGTCGAGATTATGCCTTAAGCTATGTGAAGATTCAAAAGAAGCAATTTAAAGATTTGGGAATACTGGGCGATTGGGAAAATCCTTATTTAACCTTAGATCCTCTTTATGAAGCAACAGAATACGAAGTCTTATCTGAGTTAGTAAGAAAGAATTTAGTTTTTGCTGAAAAAAAACCTGTTCCTTGGTGTGCTAGTTGTGAAACGGCTTTAGCAGAAGCCGAAATAGAATACAAAGAAAAAAAATCTCCTTCCCTTTATGTTAAATTTGTCTTAAAAGATGAACCCCAATTTCTTTCTCGCTCTTCTAAACCAAAATCGCTTATTGTTTGGACTACTACTCCTTGGACATTGCCCGCTAATGTAGCTTTAGCTTTCCATCCACGGCTTTCTTACGTCGCCATTGAAACAAAAAAAGAAATCTTTATTTTGGCTGAGGACCTGCTTTCATCGGTGGCTGCAAAAGTTAAAATCCAAAATTATAAAATTTTAAAGAAATTTACCGGCAAGGATTTAGTTTCTTATAAAGCATTACCGATACTGCCTTCTTCCTATTCTGCGGGGGCCAAAGAAAGCCTAATTGTTTTATCAGATTTTGTGGAAAGTGATCAGGGTACAGGAATTGTTCATATCGCGCCGGGTCATGGACCCGAGGATTATCAGATAGGCAAGAAATATCATTTGCCGTTAAAGTCGCCTGTAGACAAAAAGGGGCTATTTACTCAGGAAGTCAAAGCTCTTAAGGGGGCTTTCGTTTTCGAGGCCAACCAAAAGATTATAGGAGTTTTAAAACGCAACAATAATCTTTTGGCGAGCGAAGAAATTATCCATTCTTATCCTTGTTGTTGGCGATGTAAAAATCCTTTAATTTTCAGAGCCACTTCACAATGGTTTATTAATATTAACAAAATCAAGGAGAAGGCTTTATCATTGATAAAGAAGGTGAAATGGATTCCTGCAGAAGGTCAAGAAAGAATGAGCTCTATGCTTAAGGAAAAGCCTGATTGGTGTATTTCACGGCAACGTAAATGGGGCGTAGCGATTCCGGTAGTTATTTGCCAATCCTGTAAAAAAGGCATCCTTGATTTAAGAGTGGTTAAAAATGTTGGTTCAAGGGTAAAGAAGGAAGGTTCGGATGCCTGGTTTCGTCATAAAATAGAAGAATTTTTACCCCCTCATTTCCATTGTCCTTCTTGCGGAGGAAAAAAATTTATCAAAGGTAAAGATATTTTAGATGTTTGGTTTGATTCTGGTGTGAGTTATTTAGCTTTAATAAAGATGAGAAGGGAGCTACCTTATCCAGCCGATCTTTATTTAGAAGGCTCCGATCAACATCGAGGCTGGTTCCAAAGTTCGCTTTTGGCTAATGTAGGTTATCAAAATAAATCTCCTTATCGAATAGTTCTTACTCATGGTTTTACTGTGGATGATAAAGGAAATAAGATGAGTAAATCCTTAGGAAATGTGGTTGATCCTTTGTTAGTACAAAATTTATTTGGCAGTGAAATTTTAAGATTATGGGCCCTTTCTGTAGATTATCGACGAGATGTTTCTATTTCTTCGCCTAAAATTAAAAAAGGTGCCGCACCTATTTTGGAACAAATTGTAGAAAGATATTTCAAGTTAAGAAATACCTTAAGATTTTTATTGGGTAATCTTTATGATTTCGATCCTCAAAAAGAAAAGATGGATCATAAAGACTTATTAGAAATTGATCGATGGATTTTGGCGGAATTGGCCGAAATGGTAGAAAAAGTTAATCAGTATTTTGAAAATTATGAATTTTACAAAGCCGTAAATTTAATTTACCAATTTTCTACGGTTACTCTTTCCGCGATTTACTTTGATATCTTAAAGGATCGATTGTATACGGCGGCCAAAGATTCGCCGGTTCGTAAATCAGCTCAGAATACCTTATTTATTCTTCTTTCCACTCTAGCCAAGATACTTGCACCAATCATTTCTTTTACGGCGGAAGAAGCCTGGTTGGCTGGGCCAGCTTTTAAAAACAAAGAAAAAAGTATTCTTTTGACCAATTGGCCTCTAATCCCTCAAGAATACCAAAACCAAAAATTAATGGAGAAATATCGCCGGCTTTTGGCATGGCGAGATAAAGTCAACGAGAAATTAGATAAGGCGCGTCGGCAAAAAGTCATCAATTCTGGTTTAGAATCTTTAATAGAAATTCACGTTGCCTCTCCCCAAGATTTTTCCTTCCTTAAAAAGAACGAAAAAGAACTACCCACATTCTTTATTGTCTCCCAAGTAATTTTAAAACGGGGTAAGAAAAATTTAATTAAAGTCAAAAAAGCCCAAGGTCAAAAATGCGTACGCTGTTGGAAGTATTCTTTAAGCGTTGATCAAGATAAAAATCATCCTGGGCTTTGCCAAGATTGTTTAAAGGTAATTCAATAAAATGCTCTTTTCTTTAAGTAAAAGCACATTAAGGGTTCGCTTACGCGATTTTGACTGGATAATGTTTGCGGTGGTTGTTTTGCTTTTGACTTACGGGATTATTATTATTTATAGTACAGCTACCGCACGCGTAATTACTGGTATTACCAAGAATCAAATTATTTTTGCTGGGATTGGTATATTTTTATTTTTTCTCTTTACTATTATTAATTATCGATTATTTAAAGGGGGAGCAATTTTCCTTTACATCGCCACCTTAATTTTGCTGGCTGTGGTTTTAGTTTTTGGTCGGGCCACTCATGGAGCAGTGCGTTGGATAAGTATTGGCGCCTTTCAGCTTCAACCTTCAGAAATAGCTAAAGTTTTTTTAATTATTGTTTTGGCTAAATTTTTTGCCGATCGGCAAGAAGAAACCGGTTTAAAGCCCTTTCTTTTGTCCGGCCTTTATACGGCTATTCCGGTTATTTTGGTAATGTTGCAACCAGACTTGGGAACAGCCTTGACCTTTATTGTTATTTGGTTGGGAATGGTTTTTGTTTCTAATATTAGAAAGATTTATCTTTGGCTTTCAGGACTTTTGGGTTTGGTACTTTTGCCTATTCTTTGGCATTTCTTACACGATTATCAGAAAAAAAGAATTTACGTCTTTTTCAATCCAGGTGCTGATCCTTTAGGAGCGGGTTATAATGTTTTACAGTCAATAATTGCTTCAGGATCGGGCCGTCTTTTGGGTCGCGGTTTGGGTTATGGGTATCAAAGCCAATTAAGATTTTTGCCTATTCAACATACAGATTTTATTTTTGCTGTGTTGGCAGAAGCATTGGGTTTTATAGGAGCAGTAGTGCTTTTATTCCTCTTTTTTGTTTTATTGTTAAGAATACTAAAAATTATTACCAAAGCCAGTGATAATTTTGGAATGTTTTTGGCCACAGGTGTATTTAGTTTGTTTCTCTTTCAAATTTTAGTAAACATTGGCATGAATATTGGGATTATGCCGGTAACCGGAATTCCTTTACCTTTGATTAGCGCGGGCGGAACAGCGATTATCACCAATCTTTTGGCTTTAGGAATTTTAGAAAGCATTGCTATCCGCCGCCGCAAAATGGTTTTTTAAAGTTTAAAAAGTAATAGATAATAAAATTCATTGACAATATTTTACGATCGCGATTATTTGTTAATGAAGGTGGTGATTTAGAAATTAGAAATTAGAAATTAGAATTTAGAAATTGGAGGTTGGAAATTAGAAATTGGAGGTTGGAAATTAGAAATTGGAGGTTGGAAATTGGAAATTAGAAAGGCGGTGCTTGAGATCTTTGTTTAACAAATTTTTAATAAGTCGGACTTCCTAAAATATTAAATTAAATTTGTGTGTTCGTGTTTGTATTTTATTCGTAATGGTATTGGGATTATAGAAGAGTGCAAAGTGAAAAATGAAAAATTACAAATTAAGCTAATTTACCCAATTTACCTAATTGACCTAATTTCTAATTGATCTAATTGACTTAATTGACCTAATTTCTAATTGACCTAATTGACCTAATTGATCTAATTGGGGGATTGACAGGAAGGGTGGTGGGTGTAATTGAGACAGCTAATGGAAATTGGTTGTTGGAAAATGGAAAGCAATAGAAGTGTAAAGTGCAAAATGTAAAATGAAAAGTGAAAAATTACAATTCAAAGTTAAAAGTTGAGTGGTGAAATTGTAGGGTGTTTTGGGTTACGTTGAAAGTTTTGTTAAACGTTGGACGATTACGTTGGAGGTTTCGTTAAACGTTAAACAGTAGACTTAAAACGTAATGTACGACGTAAACATTAAACGTAAACAATAGATGGAGAACTAAACATTAAAGGATTTTCGCTAATCTTTATTAATACTGAACACTAGGGACGATTTTCCAATCGGATAAGGGCCAACAAAGAATCCAGGTTTTACCAATAATTAAATCTTTAGGTAATGGTCCCCAATCGCGGGAATCGGAGGAAGATTCACGGTTATCTCCCAAGACATAATACTCATTATCCTTAAGGGTGATATCGCTGAATTCTTTATTATGGGGCGTGGTTTTGGTACCTTTAATTAAATAATTTTCGTTCAAGACGAAACCATCGGGGTGTTCGGAATTATAAATATAGACTTGATTATTTTTAATCTGGATACGCTCTTTGGGTAAACCAATAATTCTTTTAATATAATTTTTATTTTTATTATAGGGGTATTTAAAAACAATAATGTCCCCACGAGCGGGGGAATGCAAACGGTAAGATATGGCGTTAATAATAATATACTGGTGGTTATGAAAATTCGGTTCCATACTCGAGCCAAAAACGGAAAATGGTTGAATAATTAATCTAATAAGTAAAGCGATGATGACTACAGTATCGATATCGAGCTTTGTTTCATACCAAGAACGTAAAAAATATTTTTCTTTCTTTTTTTCTGCAGGGAAAATGGCTTCTTTGATAAAGAAATAACTCCAAATAATTATTCCTAAAAATGTCAAAATAACAAAGATGCTTACTGCAAGCATTTCAAAAAGAATAGACATCTCTACATTAGCGAGTCCATAGATAGCTCTTTCTACTAAATTGAGATCGCGATGCGTGTAAAGATAAAAAAGGATTAAAAAAACATTCACTAAAATCAATAAAAATGATTTTACCTTAAGAGTTAGAATTTTCTTTTTTTCTTTTGGTTGTTTTTCTGGTTGGGGCGCTATGTCTTGAGGAAAAGTGCTCCAACGATTATTAGACATTTTAATTGTTGGCAAAATTTAATTTATTTTTTATAATTCTATCATAGATTGTTTTAAAATACTACTTTTATTTTTACACTTCCTGTATAATTATACTTACCAGTTATTTTTATTGAATAATTAAATGGGGATAAAAGAAAAATTAAAAAAACCTTGGTGGTGGTATCTATTATTGGTTTCCGTCATTTTAATTTTATTTAGTGGTGGAGCCTTGGCTTATAAAGCTTTATTCCTTACCCACAATATTGTAAGCCAAAAACTTACTCTTTCTGGTAATAAAAATAGTTTAGGAGTGACTAAATTAAAGGGCGAAGAAGAAGGGCGGGTTAATGTTTTATTTTTAGGAATTGGCGTAGAAGGACAGCAAGGGGCCGATTTAACCGATACGATTATGTTGGCTAGTCTGGATTTACGCCAAAATAACGTTGCCCTTATTTCTATTCCGCGGGACTTATATATTAAGGTGCCTGATTTAGGTTATTCGAAAATTAACGCAGTTTATACTTGGGGAAATAAAGAAGAATATCCTGGCGGCGGAGGCCAGTTGATGATGGAAACAGTAAGTAAAATCTTAGGCGTGCCTCTTAATTATTACGTGGTAGTTGATTTCGATGCTTTTAAAGAAATTGTTAATACTTTAGGCGGTATTGATATAAAGGTAGAGAAAGATATTTACGATTACGAATATCCTAGTCCTAACGAGCGCGGTTATTCTCCTTTTATTCTTAAAAAGGGCGATTATCATATGGATGGCGATTTGGCTCTTAAATATGTACGTTCGCGCAAAAGTACTTCAGATTTTGATCGGGCACGTCGTCAACAACAAGTGATTTTGGCTATCCGTGACAAGGCTTTGAGTTTAAAGATTCTGGCTAATCCTAAAAAAGTATACGAACTTTATAATACTTTAGAAAAACATATTAAGACGAATTTCCAATTACCCGAGATCGCTCGGGCTATTGAATTGGCACAAAACTTTAAATTAGAAAACGTTAACAATGTGGTTTTGGATGATAGCACACAAGGGCTTTTGTACGCTGACAATGTTAATGGTGCATATGTTTTAAGGCCTTATAGTGAAGATTTTTCGGAGATACAAAAGTTTGTTGAATTTTGCCTTTATGAAGGTCCCCAAGTTAAGAAAGAAAATGCAACCATCGAACTTGAAAATGGTACAGGTTGGTTTAATTTGGCTCAAGATGTAGCTAAAAGATTAAAACAATATAATTTAAATATTGTCGCAACGACCACTGCTGATCGCTATGATTATACAAAAAGTATAATTTACGACCAAAGTGAAGGACAAAAACCTACTACTGTTTCTTTTTTGGCTGAATATTTTGGGGCTTCTGTGGTCAAAAAGAAAAAGGAAAGCCCATCTGATCCGGATATTATTGTCATCATTGGTCAATCCTTTTTAAATCTTTATAATCAGCAAAAGAGTTATTAAATTTATGATCGAAGGCAAAAATAAAATAACTGATATTTCTCATTGTGGGAAAGCGGATTTACATATCCATTCTATCTACAGTAAAAAATGTGGTCTTGTTGAAATAAAGAGTATTTTAGATTATGTGGAAGAGATGACTGATTTGGATGTCATTGCGATTACCGATCATGATGAAATAGAAGGGGCCTTAGAGGCTGTAAGGTTATCTAAGAATTATAGTTTTGAAGTAATTGTCGGTGAAGAGATTTTTACTAAACAAGGGGAAATTGTTGGTCTTTTTTTACAAGAAAAAATAGAACCTTCTCAAGCATTAGAAGAGACACTTTACCAAATTCATCGACAGGGCGGTTTAGCCATTGTTCCTCATCCCTTTTACTTTTATGGCCATCTGCCTGGTTTTAAAAAGGCCATTTCTGTAAGGACTCTTAATAAAATTTTAAAAAAAGAAGATCCTTGGATTAAAATTGATGCCTTGGAAGGTTTTAATCCTTCATGGGCCGGCTTTTTTTCAAGACGGAAGGTGGCAAAATTTAATACGCGAGTATTTAAATTGCCAATGGTGGCTGGTTCGGATGCGCATAATCTTTCACAAATTGGGCGTGCTTATACATTATTTCCAGGAACTACGGCACAGGATTTGCGAGGAAGTATTTTAAATAATCAGACATTGATTCAAACATGCGAATTTTGGTCCCCAAAAGATAATGCTATATTGATTAAGGATAATGTCAAAAAACGCTTAAAAAAATATCGCCGAAAAATTTTTGAGGTATACAAAAAAAGATGAAGCAAAAAAGTATCCTGGTAAGTATTTTATTCTTAATATTTTTAGAGGTTTTTAGTGCCTTTACTTTTTGGCGAGGTTATTTTTGGTTATGGCTTTTGATTTCTTGTTTTTGTTTGGCCGCGGCAATTTTATGGGCTGTGGGACTTTCTTTTAAAAAATGGTTTTCGGTAGATTTGATTGTCCATTCCATTTATTTATTTTTACCCCTGGTTTTTTATATCGGTAATCTTTTCTTTTTGTTGCTTATACAAAATAAATTATTTAAACAAATATTTATTTGGCTAAGTGTTTTTTTGTTCTTTATTATTTTGATGGGCATTCGAGGAGTAATTTTAAATTTAGAATATCCTATTAAACCACGCGTTACTTATAATTTTTTGGTTCTTTCGACCATTTGGACTTCTTTTTTAATCCATTCTGTAATTTGGGCTTTTTATCGAGATCTTAATCTTTCTATTTGGTTAATTATCCTTGTCTTTTTCTTAATTAATTTGGCCTTATTTTATCAGATCTTTCATCTTTTTGGTGTTTTACGTCGTCGTTCTCTTATTTATGCCTTTTCCACTGCTCTGGTAGTGGCGGAATTTATTTGGGTTTTATGTTTTTTACCCTTAGAATACTTTGTGGCGGGCCTTCTTATTACTATTTTGTTTTATACCCTTTGGGGTCTTATCCATCACCAATTCGAAGGTAGTTTAAATTATAAAATCGTGTTAGAATATCTCTTGGTAGCCTTGATTATTTTCATTTTTATTTTGGGTAAGAATTTAATAATTTAAAGGAGGAAGATATGTCTGACCAGATTAAAATTGTGGACGATCATTCTAATTTAGGGCAAACTCCCAATATTCCTTCTACAGGGAGTCATTCACCTAAATCTTCGGGTAAATTAATTTTATTAACAATAATTATTAGTTTTATTTTTGGAGGAATCGGGGGGACCCTGGCCCAAAAAATTATTCTTCCTTATATTGAACAAAAATATTTAAAGGGCGAAGAGAAGGTTATTGTGACGCAGAAAACAGAAAATGTCACCGTGAAGGAAGAATCAGCCACCACCGAGGCAGTGAAAAAAGTAAATCCCGCCGTCGTAAGTATTGTGAGTACGAAAAATATTTCCGATATCTTTGGTGAATATTTTGCTCAAAAAGGCGCAGGCACAGGTTTTGTTCTAACCACCGATGGGTTAATTTTAACTAATAAACATGTAGCAGGCGATAAGAATATTAAATATTCAGTGATTACTTCCGATGGCAAAAATTATACAGCTATGGTGGCTGCCGTTGATCCGGTTAATGATATTGCGGTTTTGCGCATTAAGGCGAAAAATCTGCCGGTGGTGGAAATTGGCGATTCTAATGCTTTGGTGCCGGGCCAAAGAGTAATTGCTATTGGCAATGCTTTGGGTCAATATCAAAATACTGTTACTGCTGGTGTAGTTTCAGGGATTAAACGCTCGATTGTAGCTGGTAGTGAAACAGGAGGTGCAGAGAGAATCGAAGGGGCCATTCAGACCGATGCGGCGATTAATCCGGGCAATTCCGGCGGTCCTTTAATTAATCTACGGGGTCAAGTGGTAGGAATTAATACGGCTATTGATCAAGGAGGACAAACCATTGGTTTTGCTATTCCCATAAATTTAATTAAACCAGTAGATAATTTTATTAAAAATATTCAGGAGAAAGGAAAAATTATTCGACCCATGTTGGGCATCAGGTATATTCCCATTAATAAAGAATTGGCTTCTTTAAATGATTTGCCTGTTTCTGAAGGTGCTTTGGTTTATCGAGGGGATAAGGGCGAACCAGCCGTTATTCCTGGAAGTCCAGCTGACGAGGCGGGCATCGAAGAAGGAGATATTATTACCGCTATCAATGGACAAAAAATTAATGAAGAAAATAGCTTGGCTTATCTTATTCAACAATTCCAGCCAGGCGACGAAGTAGAATTGACTATTTTAAGAGATAAAAATGAGAAGAAAATAAAAGTAAGATTAGCAGAAATGAAATAGAACAAAATTATTGACTTTTGATAAAAAATTTGTTAGACTATAAATGCTAAACAATAAAATGATGATTTTAAAAAGGGCGGTAAGAATAAATAAAATGAAAACTTTTAGCAAATACCTACTTTTGCTATTTTTTTGTTTATCTATTTTGGTAAATACAGGCCGCATTTCTGCAAGTTCATTAAGCGAAAAAGAAGCCCAACTTAAAAATTTACAAAGCCAAATTGATGAATATCAAGCAATTATTAATCAGAAGCAGCAAGAGGCAGCTTCCTTGCAGGCGCAAATTGCGACTATCGATGCTTCATTGGCCAAAACAAATTTAGAGATTCAAGAAACTCAGGTAAAAATTGATCAAACTCAGTCAGAAATCGATGAAACCGAGGAAAGAATTGAACAAAAAGAGAAGGAGATGGAGGAGAAAAAGAAGATTCTTAAGGAGTGTATCAAAAGGATGTATGAGCAGGAAAAGGTCAATATAGTAGAAATTTTGATTTCTTCTTCCAGCCTTTCTGATTTTATGGATCAAATAGAATATATTTCAGTAGTGGAAAATCGCACCAAAAATTTATACGATGAAATATTGGCCATTAAGAATGAATTAGTGAAACAAAGGAATATTTTAGAGGGTAAAAAGACGGAATTGGTTAAATTGAAAAATGAGCAAGAAGTGCAAAAAAGAACCCTAGAAGGCCAGATGGCTACCAAACAATCTCTCTTGGATCAAACCAAAGGGGAAGAAGCTAATTATCAAAATTTATTAAGCGCAGCTAGTTTACAAGCAAAGCAGGCTCAATTAGAAATAGCTGCTGCTATTAGAGCGTCGCGGGATGGCGGAGCAGTGCCCCGTGGGGGGAATTATCGAGGCGGTGGTGGTTATCCTTGGGCTGGTATGCACGGAATTGATCCATGGGGATTTTATATGGGTCAGTGTACTTCGTATGCGGCCTGGAAAAGGGCAGCTGTTGGCAAACCAATTCCTGCTTGGGGGTATATGTATCCTGGATCTGCTAATGCAAAGGATTGGATCTGGATTGCTCCTCAATGGGGATATCAAGTAGATCGTAATCCAGCAGCGGGTTGTATTATGGTTTTTCCAAGTTTAAGCAGTTATGGTCATGTTGCTTATGTAGAGTCAGTAAGTGGATCAACAGTTTATTTCTCTGATTATAATGGTTGGGGGGGATGGGAAAGCTATGGGGAAGGAGTTATTAATATTAACAATTGGAATGTTTTGTTCATCCATTGACAGTTGACCCCTTAAAATATTTACCATAATTGATATTAATAAAATCGGTGAATTAAGATAATTTTATAATACCAAAAGGGGTTTTATGAAAAAATTATTGACTATTTCTTTAGCCATTTTATTAACGATGGCTTTTTGTTTTGGTTATGCGTCTCAAACTAAGGCTGGTTCTGGTATGGATGAACGCTTAGAGACTGCCAAATTAGAAATCAAAAATAAAATATCACAAATTAAAACCGATGTCCCTATAGCTAGCCAAGGGGCTATTCATATTTGTGCTGATGAAACCTGGTCCGGTATACATCATATAACCAGTGATGTTTTTATTGATTCAGGGTCGACGCTGACCATTATGCCAGGCACCCAAGTTATATTTGATGGACTTTTTAGTTTAGTAGTTGCTGGCAAATTGGTAGCTAATGGAACAGCCTCACAGTTAATAACATTTACCCACAATACCCCTCCAAGTAATTATCGCGGTATTAGCTGTATTCCAGACAGCAATTTGGAGCTTACTTATTGTAATATCGATTATGCGGGAGCAGATTTAGGCGGTAGTACATATTCTCCAGGCTTAGCGATAGAGGGTTCTGGTTCTGTCCAAAATTGTACTTTTAGTCATAGTGCACTAATAAATATTTTTATATTAAATAATTCTGATGTTTCAATTTCTTATAGCGATTTTTTAAATGACACTTTGCTGGGAATTGGAGTTATAGAAGATGCGGTACCAACGCTATCTGGTAATAATATGCAGAGCAGTATGGCTGCTATATTACTAGATCAAAATAGCGCTTCTAGAATTAGTAGTAATAATTTTGGTCCTTCAACAATAGCATCAATATACTGTGAGGATGATACTAAACCAAATATTAATGATAATTACTTTATTGGTGGCGGACTTGGGGGCTTGGCCGTTATGGCGAGCGGAAGTACCCAGTTAGAAATTACTGGCAATGAAGTAATTGATTACTTTGGCGGTATCAGTTTGGACGAGAATGTTTCCGCAACGATTAAAAACAATAATATAAAAGATAATATTTACTCTGGTATTTATATTAGAGAAAATACCACAGCCACAATCAATTACAATAGCATATATAACAACAATACTGATAATGATCCTAGTGGAGGCGGAATTAGCCTTGCTGATAATGCTGGCGCAACAGTTAATTACAATGATATTTCTACTAATAAACAGTATGGGATTAACAATCAAACAACTGGTCCGACAACCATCAACGCTGTTAAAAATTATTGGGGAGCAGCTTCTGGCCCAACCCATCCTTCCAACCCCGGTGGAACCGGCGATGCAGTTACTGATAATGTTACCTTTAATCCTTGGTTGGATGCTTCTTATACTACACCCCCAAGTGTTGGTTCGGTTAACTTAACTGACGGTCAAACAGTCTCTGGCGTCTACACTATTGTCGCTGATTCATCCTGGGTCGTTCATGGTTCCCCTCAAGAGGATATTACTAAAGTTGATTTTTATATTGATGGTGAACTAAAAGGAAGTGATACAACTTATCCCTATACTTACGATTGGGATACTACCGGCTACCATAGTCCCCACGCTGTAAGAATTGTGGTTACCAATATTTTAGGCAATACCGACGAGAAGTCATACAATGTTAATGTGATTTCTGAATTGCCTTATACCGGAAAAATGTAATTGTCTACCACATATTGATCGCTCCTTTCACTCATGGACTCGCTGTGCGTACCAATTATTTTAGAAATAATTTCCATAATGGAAGTAATGAAGTTATAAGGTTAGAAAGTAAAATTAAAAATTTTAACTTTTTCGCTTTTTGTTTTGCGCTTTTTATTATCAAAATAATGAATAAATAATCAGCTTGGGACTGCCTCATTTATAAAACTCTTGACAAAATCTTTTTAATTTTTATAATGAGAGACAATTGTTAATAGTAATCTAAAGAGCACAAATATTTTAAAATGACTGAGTCAATAAGGCTCTCTTTTTAAATAAATTATTATGACAGCGAAGAAGTTTTATTTAACTAAAGAGGGGTACAAAAAACTCAAAGAAGAGCTTGATTTTTTAGTGAATACCAAAAGAAAAGAAATAGTGGAACGAATACAGATTGCTAAGTCTTATGGGGACATCAGTGAGAATTCAGAATACGACAGCGCGCGGAGTGAACAATCTTTTGTAGAAGGGAGAATTAAAGAAATTAAAAACATCCTTAAAGACGCAGAGATTATTAAGAAAAAATCGGTCGGAAAAGTAGATTTGGGTTCGAAAGTAGTAATAGAAATTGATGGACAAGAAGAGGAATACGAGATTGTTGGTTCGAGCGAAGCCGATCCTTTGCAAAACAAAATTTCTAACGAGTCCCCATTGGGGCAGGCTATTTTAGGTAAAAGAGTAGGAGAAGAAGTAGTTATTGAGGCACCTCGGGGAAGGGTGACTTATAAGATTAAAAAGATTATTTAAAATTAAAAGAGCGACAAAATTGAATTTTTATTACCCGGTTTTGCCGGGTATAATTTTATAAGAGAAATTATATTTCTTTTAAAACGAAATTTTGTTAAAATGGAAACAAAGATAATTTTAATCTTAATAAAATGATGCAAAAAGATGATCTTTTTCAAACCAGATTAAAAAAGTTAAAAGAATTACAAAAAAGGATTAATCCTTACCCTTCGGTAGTTGAAAAAACACACACTAACTACGAGGCTAAGGATAATTTTAAAAAACTTAAGGACAGAAATATTACTTTGGCTGGTCGCTTGATTCGTCTACGGTTAATGGGTAAGGCGTGTTTTGGCAATCTTCAAGACGAATCGGGCGATATCCAGGTTTATTTTAAGTACGATAATTTAGGAAAAGAAAATTTTATTTTTTTAAAGGAATACATTGATTTAGGAGATTTTTTAGAAGTAAGCGGACGCCTTTTCAAAACTCATACTGGCGAGATTACTTTATTGGTAGAAAAGTATCGACTGTTGGTTAAAGCTTTGCGTCCCTTGCCGGAAAAGTGGCATGGTTTAAAAGACGTTGAATTAAGACACCGTAAAAGATATTTAGATCTTTTAGCCAATCCAGCGGTTAAAAAAACCTTTACTACCCGCAGTAAAATTATTAGTACATTGCGCAAAATACTAGATGAAGAGGGATTTATCGAAGTAGAAACACCTATTCTTCAACCTTTGCCCGGCGGTGCGGCGGCCAAGCCGTTTGTCACCCATCATGAGGCTTTAGATCAAGATTTTTATTTACGGATTGCTCCGGAGCTTTATTTAAAAAAACTTTTAATCGGAGGCTTGGAAAAAATTTATGAAATCGGTAAGGCTTTTCGTAATGAAGGAGTAGATCGCGAGCATAACCCTGAATTTACTATTATGGAACTTTATTACGCTTATTATGATTTTCAAAAGTTAATGGATTTTATTGAAGACCTTTTAATTAAACTTTTGGTAAAAATTAACAAAGAAGCCCAAATAGAGTATCAAGGAAAAAAGATTGATTTAAAAAAACCTTTTAAAAGAATTACTTATCAAGCGGTGGTAAAAAAATTTAGCGGTATAGATATCTTTAAATATAAAGATGTAGATTCCCTAAGGAGAAAGGTTCAAGAATTAAAGATTAAAAATATAGATATTCCGGGTACACCCACCTGGCCTAAATTAGTCGATGAGATATTTAAAGAAACCGTGCGGGCAAATTTAATTCAACCGACTTTTGTCATTAATCATCCCACTCCGCTTTCTCCTTTAGCCAAAAAAGATTTCCACCGGCCAGAAGTAGTGGAACGTTTCCAACTTTATATTGGCGGTTTGGAATTAGTTAATGGGTTTTCAGAACTTAACGACCCAGTAGATCAAAGACAGCGATTTGAAGAACAGGCGGAACTGCGAAAAACAGGCGATGAAGAAGCTATGGTTAAAGATTTGGAATTTGTGGAGGCTTTAGAATATGGGATGCCACCGACAGCGGGTTTAGGCGTGGGCATTGATCGGCTGATAATGCTTTTAACCAATCAATCGTCGATTAGGGAAATCATTTGCTTTCCCCAATTAAGAAGCAAAGAATAACGATGATTAAAAGAAAAGAGTGGATTATTGTTAAGACAACCGAAAACTTGCCTTTGGCTGAATTGGATAAACAATTATTAGAAAAGGAAGAAATTCCTGTAATGCTACGCTCCGGAGGAGCGGCTGCTTATATGGGAGCTGGATCGCCGCAGGAGATATTGGTCCCTCGAAAGTATCTTTCCCGCGCAAAAAAAATTTTAAAAATAAATTAAAAAGGAGCCAAAATGCTAGATATTGATTTAATTAGAGAAAATCCTGATTTTGTTAAAAAAGAAATCGATAAAAAATATTTTAAAGAAAAAAGATCACCTTTGGTTGATAAAGTCTTGCAGTTAGATAAGACCAAAAGGAAACTATTGATGGCTAAAGAGAAATTGCAGGCCGGAGTAAATAAACTTTCCAAAACCAAACCAGACAAAGAAATTATTAATCAGTTAAAGAAGAAGAAAGAAAGGATAAAAGATTTGAAAAAAAAGCTGGATAAAATTAATAAACAGTTGTTTGAAGTAATATCTTATCTTCCTAATTTACCTCATCCTTCTGTTCCTGTGGGCAAGACAGAGAAAGATAATAAGATAGAAAAAATTTGGGGCCGAAAACCAAAATTCAATTTTAAACCTAAAGATCATTGCGAATTAGGAGAATTACTTGATATTATCGATATTAAAAGAGCAGCCAAGATGTCGGGCAGTCGTTTTGGTATTTTAAAAAACGAAGGGGCTCTTTTGGAGGTGGCTTTAATCTCTTGGGTTACTAATTTATTAAATAAAAAAGGTTTTATTCCGATAATTCCTCCTATTATGGTTGAAGAAAAGGCGATGTTTGGTACAGGATTTTTCCCTACGGATGAAAACGAATATTATAAAATAGAAAAAGATAACTTATATCTAGCAGGGACTGCAGAGGTCCCCTTGGCGGCCATGCATATGGATGAAGTGCTAGAAGATTTACCTAAAAGATACTGGGGATTTTCTTCCTGTTTTCGACGAGAGGCCGGTTCTTATGGTAAAGACATAAGAGGAATCTTTCGTGTTCACCAATTCGATAAGGTGGAGATGTTTATTTATGAAAAGCCAGATAAATCGTGGTCGGAATTTGAAAATTTAAGGAAGATAATGGAGTCGATTTTTCAAAAATTAGGACTTCATTATCGAGTAGTAAATATCTGCACAGGAGAATTGGGCGATGCTAATGCTAAAAAATATGATTTAGAGGCTTGGTTTCCTGCCCAAGGCCGTTATCGAGAATTAACTTCTTGTAGTCACGATACTGATTTCCAAGCCAGGCGATTAAATATTAAATATAAAACAAAAGAAGGAAGAAAGGGATACGTCCATACGATGAATTCTACGGCTTGTGCTATTGGTCGGACAATTTTAGCTATTTTGGAGCAAAATCAGCAAAAAGATGGTTCGGTAAAAATTCCTCAGGTTTTGCAGCCTTATATGAATGGTATAAAATTAATAAAACCCAAAACAATAAAATAAGTTAGGAGAGTATTATGCAGATTAATATTAAAACAAAAAATTTAGAATTAACTTCCGAGATAGAAGATTATATAAAAGAAAAGATTGGGCATTTACAAAAGTACGATAAACAAATTATGGAAACGGATGTACGCCTTACTTCAGGGAAAGAACATTCTTCGGAAAATAAATTTAGAGCGGAGGTGACAATGCATTTACCTAAAACCTTATTCAGAGCCGAGGCAAAAGGACAAGGTGTTTATGCGGCCATTGATTTAGTTTCTGAAAAGTTAGAACGTCAATTAGAAAGGTATAAAAATAAAATATTTGGTAAAGGGAAAAGAAAGTAATATGGGAATTATTTCTAAGATAATTGGTACACGCAGCGAAAGGTTTATTAGAAAACTTAAACCTTTTATTTTACAAATAAACGAGCAAGAGTCACGCTGGGAAAAAGTTGAAGATGAAGAATTAAAGATAAGAATGAATGAATTAAAAAAATACGTGAGAAAGGAGCAAGAAAAGGGCAGAAAAGATGAAGAAATTTTAGAAGAAATTTTAGCAGAGGTCTTTGCTTTGGTGCGGGAAGCGAGCAAAAGGACGCTGGTAGAACGTCATTTTGATGTCCAATTAATTGGTGGAATAGTTTTACACCAAGGAAAAATTGCTGAAATGAAAACCGGGGAAGGAAAAACGCTTGTAGCCACTTTGCCCGCTACTCTCAATGCTTTGACTGGTAAAGGAGTACATATTGTTACTGTGAACGACTATTTGGCCAAACGTGATTGCCAATGGATGGGCCATATTTATAACCTTTTAGGGCTTTCAGTGGCTTGTCTTCAACATGAGAAGGCTTATAAGTTTACTGGCGAAAGCAAAAAAGTTGTTTTAGGCGAAGAACATAATCTGGCTGAAATAACTCGCAAAGAGGCTTACCAAGCCGATGTGCTTTATGGAACTAATAATGAGTTTGGTTTTGATTATCTCCGCGATAATATGGTTTTTGATCTTTCGGAAATGGTTCAAAGAGATTTAAATTATGCCATTATCGATGAAGTAGATAGTATTTTAATCGATGAAGCGCGTACACCTTTAATTATTTCTGCTCCTGCGGAAGAGGCTACAGAACGATATTACCAATTTGCTCGCCTGGTACAACCCTTAAAAGAAAATGAAGATTATGTGGTAGATGAAAAATTAAAAGTGGTGACTTTTACTGAAAAGGGACAATCAAGGGTTATTAGTGCTTTAGGATTTGATCCTTGGGCTGAAAATGATGTAAAGACAACCCATCAATTAGAATGTGCCTTAAAAGCCAAGACATTATTTCAAAAAGATCGTGATTACGTTGTTCGCGACGGCGAAGTAATTATTGTCGATGAATTTACTGGTCGGTTGATGTTTGGTCGTCGGTATAGCGAAGGAATACACCAAGCCATCGAAGCCAAGGAAGGTGTGGAAATTAAAAAAGAAAGCGTAACCTTAGCAACCATTACTTTCCAAAATTATTTTCGAATGTATAAAAAATTAGCCGGGATGACAGGAACGGCCGCTACCGAAGAAGAGGAGTTTTATAAAATTTATAAATTAGAAGTAATTGTTATTCCCACCAACAAACCTTTAATTCGTAAAGAATATCCTGATTTGATTTATAAAACTGAAAATGCAAAATTCCAAGCGGTAGTGGAGGAAATTAAAAAAAGACACAGCCGGGGACAACCAATTTTGGTAGGAACAACTTCTATCGAAAAGAATGAATATTTATCTGATCTCTTAAAAAGAAACGGAATTCCCCACGCAGTGCTTAATGCCAAAAATCACGAGAAAGAAGCGCAGATTATTGCTCAAGCGGGCCGTAAAGGAGCGGTAACTGTAGCGACCAATATGGCTGGTCGAGGAGTGGATATTATTTTAGGCGGCAATCCTCCTGACAAAAAGGAGGCAGAGGAAGTAAAAAAAATGGGAGGTCTTCATGTTATTGGTACAGAACGACATGAGGCCCGCCGAATCGATAATCAATTACGAGGTCGAGCAGGCCGACAAGGTGATCCGGGTTCGAGTCAATTTTTTGTTTCTTGCGAAGATGATTTGATGCGTATTTTTGCTGCTGACCGGATTGCTGGCGTGATGGAATCTTTGAATATTCCCGAGAATCAACCTATTGGTCATCCAATGATTTCTCGCGCCTTAGAATCGGCTCAGAAGAAAGTGGAGGGACAAAATTTCGATATTCGTAAACATTTATTGGAATACGATGATGTAATTAATAAACATCGGGAAACGATTTATCGCCGTCGTCGCCAAATTTTGGAAGCCGCTGTTTATGATCAAAAGGAAGAAGGGATGCCGGTTTTGAAGAAGATGGTTCAAGATTACATCCATGAGGAGATTGAGAAAATTGTAAGAGTTCACCAGGAAGGAGAAGATAAAGAAAGTTTGACAGAGATGTTTGTAGCTTTGAATAATATTTTCCTTCTCGATGAGGGGATTAAAACTAGTATTACTTCTTTAAAAAATCCAGACCAGGTCATAGAATTACTTATTCGTAAAGCCAACGAGTTTTATGAACAAAAGGAGAAAGAGATTGGTTATGAGGGAATGCGCTTTTTAGAAAAGGTAGTTCTTTTAAGGAATATTGATAATTTATGGGTTGATCATTTAGAGGCTTTAGAAGCTTTAAAAGAAGGAATTGGATTGCGAGGATATGGACAACGTGATCCATTGGTGGAATTTAAGCGCGAGGCCTATATTCTTTTCCAAAAACTTTTGGCTGATATTCAAAGAGGGGTAGCTCAGATGATTTATAAAGTTACTTTAGTTAAAGAGCAAGAATCGAGTGTTTATGAAAATAAATCACCAGTTTATAACCTTGAGGGCGCTTCTTCAACCACTACTTCTACTAGTTCTTCTTTTAAAAAGAAAAAGGTGGGCCGTAATGACCCTTGCCCTTGTGGTAGTGGCAAAAAGTACAAAAAATGCTGCGGCCGCTAAAGTCGGAATAAATAGAGTTAGAAAATCCGACTTCCTGAGGAAATTAATTTTCTTAAATTTACTTTAGTGTCTCTCTAATTTTTTACTAACGTGGTCCAATTTGTAAGATATTTATAATATTTACAATAATTTTTTATTGATATATACTTTTGAATGAATGTTATGAATGAATATTATTTGAATATTATTAAAATTTAAAATGTCTTTTATTAAAAGAAAAAAGCATTTTATTATTATTCTGGCTGTTTTAATTGTGGTGGCTCTTTGTACGGTGGTGGATTGGCCCAAAGGGCCAGATTTGGATCTTTCTCGCTTCGGAATCAATTACCAAAAAGAACTTAAATTCCATCTGGGTCTTGATTTGCAAGGTGGCACCCAATTAATTTATGATTTGGATCTTTCTAAGATTGCCAGTAAAGATCGTAAGGAAGCGGTCAAAGGCGTTTATGATGTGATTGAAAGAAGAATTAATGCTTTTGGTGTTACCGAGCCTATTATTCAGACGGATTCTTCGGGGTCGGCAGAAAGAATTATTGTAGAATTGCCTGGGCTGAAAAATACAGACGAGGCTATTTCTTTAATTGGTAAAACTGCCCAACTTGAGTTTAAAGAGCCAGAAGGCGAACTTCCCAAGACGCCGGAAGGGAAAACAGTTCCTTATGCTACCTCTTGGAAGTCTACTGGTTTGACCGGCGCGCAATTCAAAAGAGCCCAGGTGGAGTTCCATCCCGAAACAGGCGAGCCAGAAATTAAAATTGAATTTAATCAAGAGGGCACTAAATTATTCGGCGAGGTAACCAAGAGGAATATTGGTAAACCTTTAGCCATTTTTTTGGATAACGAAATCATTTCTGCTCCGACAGTACAAACAGCAATCACTGATGGAAACGCAGTTATTACCGGTAAATTCACTGTCGACGAAGCCAAAAAATTAGCTATTCAACTTAATGCGGGCGCTTTGCCTGTTCCTTTAAAATTGTCCGAACAAAAGACCATTGGCGCCACTTTAGGCCAAGAATCGGTTCGAAAAAGTTTAATAGCCGGTCTTTTAGGACTTTTATTGGTGGCTTTATTTATGATTTTATATTATCGTTTATTCGGAGTACTTTCCTCTCTTCTTTTATGCTTTTATACAATTATTACCTTAGCCATCTTTAAACTAATTCCTGTTACTTTAACCTTGGGAGGTATTGCTGGTTTTATTTTGTCTATCGGAGCGGCGGCAGAAGCTAATGTGCTCATTTTTGAAAGAATGCGGGAAGAATTAAGGAAAGGAAGAGATTTTGCCTCGGCAGCAACCGACGGTTTTCGTGGCGCCTGGAGCAGTATTTGGGATTCTAATATTGTTTCTTTAATTATCTGCGTTATTTTGTATTGGTTTGGCACTGGGAGCATCCGGGGTTTTGCGGTAACTTTGGCCCTCGGTATTTTAGTAAGTTTATTTTTGGTAGTTAGTTTTACCCGTACCATTCTTCTTATTTTATCCAAATATCCTTTCTGGCAAAGGCCAGGTTTTTATGCAGTAGAAAAAATAGAAAGGAGCGAATAATATGAGAATAATGCGTTATAAAAAAATTTGGTTTGCTATCTCTGGCAGCTTGGTTTTGATCAGTATTTTGGCTTTGTTATTTTGGCATTTGAGATTAGGTCTTGACTTTACTGGAGGAGTGATTGTAGAGATAAAGACTCAAAAGAAAGCCCAGGTGGAAGCAATAAGAGATATTCTAAAATCTAAGCAGATAGAAGGAGTAGTTTCTGGTACCGAGGGAGATAAATTTATTATAAGGACTAAAGAGATGAGTAAAGAAAAGAAGGAGGACTTTTATAAAAGCGTATCAGAAAAATACGGTAAGGTAGAAGAACTTTCTTTTCGCAGTGTTGGTCCAACGATTAGTAAAGATTTAACCCGCAAATCATTTTTGGCAGTGATTGTAGCGTCATTAGTGATAATTTTCTATGTGGCTTATGCCTTTCGTAAGGTTTCTAAACAAATTTCTTCATGGAAGTTTGGGCTTGGGGCTATTGTGGCCCTTATCCATGATGCTTTGATTGTTATAGGATTATTTGCCTTTTTGGGCAAATTTTTAAAGGTAGAAGCAGATAGTTTGTTTGTTACCGCTGTCCTTACAGTAATCAGTTTTTCGGTCCATGATACTATTGTAATCTATGACCGTATTCGGGAGAATTTAAAAAAATTGGCTGACAATGATTTAGATAAGGTGGCTGATCAAAGTATTACAGAAATGATGCCTCGGGATATTGCCACTTCTTTTGTAATTATTTTAGTCCTTTTAGCCCTTTATCTTTTTGGAGGAGAAACTACCCACTATTTTGCTTTAGCTATTTTGGTAGGAATGATTGTGGGAACTTATTCTTCAATCTTTGTGGCTTCTACTCTGGCTGTGGGTTGGCAAAAATGGAGTGATCGAAGAGCAAAAGAAGTTAAATAATTAAATCAATGCTTACTTATTTAGGTAATTTTTTTATAGAGAAAATAAAGATATTTGTTTCGAGTTTAAGTTTTTTTAGTTATCCTTTAGCGATTCTGGATATTTTTATTGTCGCGGCTTTATTTTATTGGCTTTATTTGCTTTTAAAAGGCACACGAGGAATAAGGATACTTATTGGTTTGATGATTTTAGGGATCGGCTTACTTTTTAGCCACCTTTTAAATTTAATTGCTTTAACCTGGGTTTTGCGGAGTTTTTTGGCTGTAGCAGTGATCGCTATTCCGATTATTTTCCAACCCGAATTGAGGCGAGCTTTAGAAAAATTAGGTCGTACCAATATCAAATCTTTTTTAAAAGGAGATAAACAATTACAAAACATAGTTTCAACCATTAGCGAAGCAGCAGAGGTTTTAGCCAAAAATAAAATTGGCGCTTTGATAGTGATTAAAAAGAAAACAGGTTTAGAAGATTATATAGAAACAGGAACTCTTATAAATGCCCAACTTTCTTCTAAATTGATTTTGAATCTTTTTTATCCCCATTCTCCTTTACATGACGGCGCAATTATTATTGAAGGCGAAAAGATTATCGCGGCTGGTTGTACCTTGCCTCTTTTAGAGACTGATCAAGGATTTAAATATGGCACTCGTCATAAGGCTGCTTTAGGTATTTCTACTGAAACTGATGCTTTAACTCTAGTAATTTCAGAAGAAAAGGGAACGATTTCCTTAGCTGTAGAAGGTAAATTAATTACTGATATTAAACCAAAAGAACTGCCAAATTATTTATTAAAATTTTTAAGATTAAAAAATCATAAATTAAAATAAAAAGATGTTCAAAAGGATATTAAGTTTTTTTACCACCAATATTACCGCTAAAATTTTGGCTCTTTTATTCGCCTTAGGTGTTTGGTTTTATGTAGCGGCTGGTCAAGCAAAGGTAGATGTTTTTCCTGCCCAGATTCCTATCGAGATAAAAAATCTTCCTCCCCAAAGAGCAGTAGTTGGTGATTTAGGGACCTGTCAAGTAAAGATTAAGGCTTCTTACTATACTTGGCAGCAATTATCCGCCAATGATTTTTCCGCTTATGTAGATTTGGCTGGTTTAGATACGGGAACTCATCAATTAGAGATAAATGTTAGGGTAACTGATTCTTCTGTTTCTGTAGTAGAAAAAAATCCAGCAAAAGTAAGAGTAAAATTAGAACCCCTAATTAGTAAAAAATTTCCCATTAAAGTTGGCTTAGAGGGCAAGCCAGCGGGCGGTTATACGACTGGCGAGATAAGCATCGAGCCTTCCGAAGTAGAAGTAAATGGTCCTCAAAGTTTGGTAGAAGGCATTACCGAGATAAAGACCACTATACGTTTGAGTGGTGAAAACACTGATGTGGAAAGGGTTGGGCATTTTACTGCTTTAGATAATTCAGGGCAAAAGGTTTCAAATATTAATTTTAGTCCTTCTTCGGCCAAGATTAAAATTCCGATTGTTAAAGGAGCAAATATCAAAACAGTTGGTATCCGTGCAAATATTACAGGTGATCCCAAAGAAAATTATTGGATCTCTAAAATTATTGTGACTCCTGCGGTGGTTGCGGTTAAAGGAGAAGCAGAAATATTAAAAGATTTAGAATATTTAGATACAGAAAAGATTGACGTGACTGATATCAATAAAACCATTAGCCGAGATGTTGATTTGATCTTGTCCCGCGGAATTATTTTAGAGAATGGATCAAAAAAAATTAAGGTGATGGTTTATGTTACTCCCAATTTAAGCGTGCGAGAAATACCTGCAACTTTAATTTATAAAGGGAAAATAGGTTCTACCTCAGCAACCGTTAAAGTAAAAGTCTCTGGACCTTTAGCCCTTTTAAATAATCTTCATTCTTCAGATGTTTTAATTATCATAGATCTTACGGGGCGAGGGAGTGGTTCTTTTGCCATTGAAAGAAAGGATATCGAGGCTCCTACAGGAATTGATGTGATTGATTTTTCTCCCAAAACCATTAATATAGTAATAGACTAATATTAAAGAGGATTTCATGAGAGTACGTGATATTATGACTAAAAATGTGGTCGTGGTTTCTCCTGATACACCAGTTTATAAAGTAGCCGAAGAGCTTTATAAAAATGGTTTCACGGGAGTGCCTGTGGTAGAAGGTAATCAGGCAGTAGGTATTATTACGGAGGCTGATTTGGTGATGCAAAATACCAAAATTCCTTTACCTACTTATATTGGTCTTTTAGACAGTTTTTTATTTTTAGAAAATCCTCAAAAGATAGAAGAAAAAATGCATAAGATTTTAGGGACCAAAGCCAGAGAAGTGATGACTGAAAATGTAATCACTATTAATCCGGAGGCTAAAATCGAAGATTTGGCTGCTTTGATTACTGAAAAACATATCAATCCTGTGCCCGTGGTTAAAAATAATAAACTGGTAGGTATTGTTTCTCGCGCTGATTTGGTTAAATTACTTATAAAGAAAAAATAAAAACAAAAATTTTGTTCCTTGATAATAAAATTAAGGAGGTGGAGAAATTGATAAAATATGATTTTGTGGTAAAGCTTTTCAAAGACGATAAAAAAATTTTAGATAGAAAGGCGGTAATTAGAGCCTCTAATTTTTACCAAGCTTGCGAAGAGGCTGAGGGATTATTCAAAAATATAATCGAAGAAATAAAAAGTTTAGGAATAAGCCCCAATATTAGTAATTGGTTTTTAAAGATAAGAAAATAATAAAGAGATACAATGCTGGGAAACCGTAAGGTTTCCTTTTTTATTTAATTATTGACAAAATAATTTTTTTAATCGATAATGAAGATGCTTTGTGTTTTCTCGTGAAGATTTTGCATTCTTTAAAAGACAAAATCGAACCGAAGAAAGCCAAGCGGGTCGATTTTTTATTATTTCGGAATTCCAATTCCGAAGTAACACCAAAAGGCATAACCTTGAGGTGATTAAACTAAATTAATTAAGGCTAAAATGACTGAACAAAAGAACAAGCTTTATGTGGGCAACCTTCCTTATTCTGTTGATGATGCACAACTGGCAGAAATTTTTTCTCAAAGTGGCAAAGTGGAAGAAGCAATTGTTATTTCTGACAAATTTTCCGGACGCTCCAAAGGATTTGGTTTTGTGACCATGGTTGATGAAGAAGCCGCTAAAAAGGCTATCGAGGATTTGAATCAAAAAGAAATCGAAGGACGTCAAATCGTTGTCAATATTGCCCGCCCCATGCGCAAAAGATAAGTTTGATTAAAATCAATCTTTAAATATAATATTTTTAGGTGAGATTTATCCTTTTAATATTCTTTTTAGGTAAATCAAAATTTATTTATGATTGATATTGATGCTTTGAAAAGGACACAATTATACTCAGAAGAATTAGGGATTAATCTTTCTAAAAATACTGATGCCGAGCTTTTTAAATGGTTTTTAGCTGCGATTTTATTCGGAGCAAGAATTTCTGAAGAAATCGCCAAGCATACCTATAAGACGTTCGAAAAATACCATCTTTTAGAGCCCCAAAAGATTCTTAAAGCAGGATGGGATTTTTTAGTGAACCCCATAATGAGAGAAGGGGGTTATATCCGTTATGACGGCAAAACCTCTACTCAAATTTTGCAAGATATAAAAACGCTTTTAGAAAGGTACAAAGGTAGTTTAAAAAATCTTCATCGATTAGCGAAAGATAGTCGCGATTTAGAAAACAAATTAGATGATTTTTATGGCGTGGGCCCTGTTACAGCAAATATTTTTTTAAGGGAGTTAAGGCCATTTTGGAGTAAAAGTAATCCTGAACCATTGCCTCTCGTAAAAGAATTAGCCAAAAAATTCAAAATTGATTTGGATAAATTTCCTAGGAAAAGCTTAACTTTTGCAAGATTAGAGGCCGGTTTAATTAGATTAAGAAGAATAAAATGAAAACCGCGAGGAGGGTAACCCTGGAAGTAGCTAAAGAAATAAGGCTGGCACATATTTATTTTTACCACACTTCGGCGCCTAATACTTTAGTTAATATAACTGGTTTGATGGATAAGAAAATAGAAGCTCGTTTGGTCCATAAAAGTCAGAATAAGCAATCTTTTTATTATTTCGAACAAGTTTTATAGATCAACAAATGCGCCAAATGGCTAAAATTTATGGCCAGATGATGAGCGCTCCCTATGCCGAGCCATTAAGAAAAGGATGGTAAATGAAAAGAAGCGAATTCATTAAAATTGTTAAAGAGGGGATTTTGGCCATCCCTAAAAAATTTAGGGAACAGTTTTCTAATATTGAAATTGTTGTTGAAGAAAACCCCAGTTCAGAGCAGATGAAGAGATTAAATTTGTCACCAGATAGTCTACTTTTTGGACTATACGAGGGTGTTCCTCGAACCAAAAGGGGAATGGGTTATAGCATGGTTTTGCCAGATAAAATCACTATTTTTCAAAAACCAATCGAGCAAGCAGCGGGTGAATCAAAAGAGAGAATTAAACAAATTGTTAAAAATACAGTTTACCATGAAATTGCCCACCATTTTGGTACTAATGAAGAACGAATACGACAGATTGAGATAAGAAGGAATAATAGGCAATCATAAGCAGAGTTGGGTTATGATTGTAGAAAAGAAAATTTGGCCAACTTTGTCCGATTTTTACGCCATGGCTTGATTTTTGGACAGACGAAAAGTATAGATAATCTTGATTCCATATAATACATTGGGTAACTCAATAAATTATAGATCATCATTTTAGTGTAGTGGTAATTATTATTTGATTATTTACTAATGTGACTAATAATTACGCCATGGCTTGATTTTTGGACAACTAGTATTAAAATTAAGATGAAGATGTATCGTATTTCAATATAATACTTTATCTAATCGGATATATTTTATGAAAAAAACAGCTACCAAAGAACTTTTATTATTTTTACTAAAAGCTGGCGGATTTGTCGCTCTGTCCATATTGGCGCCCCAACTTCCTTATCTGCTTTTGAAATCGTATTTTAAAGAAGGAAATTTAGACAGACGAAAATTTAAAAAATTCCTATCCTACTTAGAATCGCAAAAAATGATAACTACTGCCGAAGAAAATGGTCAAGTAACAATCAGAATAACCGAAAAAGGTAAAATAAAGGCATTAAAATACGAAGTAGAGACGATGGAAATTAAAAAACCAAAGAAATGGGATGGCAAGTGGCGAATTGTAATATTTGATATACCTAAGGACAAAAAAATGGCGCGTGATTTTCTTCGATGGAAGCTTAATGACCTAGGCTTTATTATGCTTCAGAAAAGCGTTTTTATTCATCCTTATCCTTGTACTCCAGAAATAACTTTCATCAAAGAGTTTTTTGAGGTTACCCCTTATGTAAAGCTTCTAATTGCTGATCAAATCGAAGATGAGGTGATAATAAAAAAGAAGTTTGGATTATAGTTCATTTTAATAGTTAATTCATACCATTTATTTGCACACTCATTTGTCCAATTTTTACGCCATGGCGTAATTTTCAGACATCATATAGTTTGTTTTTAGAGTTTGTATTCTTGATAATTTCAAACAAAGATTATCTTAGTATTGCAAAATGGATTATTTTAAAATATAATAAAATGGATACGGCTCTTTTAAAATTTAAAATCCAAATAATGTAAAAGAAGTCTTGAAGCAGTCTTTGGTTTAATTAAGGGGGTGAGGAAATGACGCTTCAGGAAATGAAAGAATACTTTTTCCGGCTCTACGGTCGGAGAAACAGGATTTTTCTTCCCGGCCTACGAGAGAGAATTGACTTTCTCAATTTGGGAATCGCCGACCTCCAAGATGCGATTAGGAAGGGTTATAATTCAGAAATCCTGAGTATAGCTTTAGCTAGAGTAGTAGCTCGGATTTTCTGTATTGCCGAGAATTTTCAATCCCTACAGTTAGTTGGAATGATGGCCCGCTTTTGGGGCTGTTTTTTTTGTATAACGAGATCAGAATTTGTATTATAATGAAAATGTACACTGAATTTTACTAATTTTGTACACTAGGAAATAGTATGTTTTATAATCGTCAAGATGCGGGTGAAAGGTTAGCGAAAAAATTAAGGAAGTATAAGGATAATAAAAGGACTATCCTCTTGGCTATTCCAAGAGGCGGGGTAGCTGTAGCCAAAGAGGTAGCCAAGCAATTAAATCTGCCTTTAGATTTGATTATTGTGCGCAAATTACCCATGCCTGATAATCCAGAATCAGGAATTGGAGCTATTTCTGAAGACGGAACACTTGTTTGGCAACCAGTAAAGAATTTTTATCCAGATTATTTGGTCCAAAAAATATTAGAAGAGCAGAAGAAAGAAATAGCCAAAAGGATTAAGATATTAAGAAAAGGAAAAGCTTTACTAAATTTAGAAGATAAAATAGTTATTTTAATCGATGACGGAATAGCTATGGGTTCGACGATGGAAGCAGCTATAAAAACCGTTAAGAATAAAGGAGCCAAGAAAGTTATAGTGGCTGTACCGGTGGGTGGGCGAGAAATTTTGGCTAAAATAAAAAAATTAGTGGACGATTTAATTTGCTTAGAAATTCCTCAAGATTTTTATGCTGTTGCCCAGGTTTATAAAAATTGGTATGATCTTTCTGACGAAGAGGTAATAAAGATTTTAAGAGAAAAATGAAGCGAAAAAAAATAATTCTGCATAAGAAAAAAATTCTCCTTGGTGTTATTTTTTTTATTATCCTTTTGTGTGGCTTAGGGTTATTTTTCTTTTTCTATAACCGCTTTTGTCC
>Ga0315298_1001509_pt1 | contig 42310 bp, 31 predicted proteins | sample WHS_1_MG_FD_203077 | JGI IMG/M metagenome (GOLD analysis project Ga0315298, IMG submission 203077) | Extremophilic microbial mat communities from Washburn Hot Springs, YNP, Wyoming, USA - WHS_1_MG | ecosystem: Environmental > Aquatic > Thermal springs > Hot (42-90C) | place: USA: Wyoming... | reverse complement strand
TCCCGACAATCTGGTCGGCGTAGCGTTGAGTGAGCAGTTCGACGTGAGACGTCTCGGCGGCAGGTGTTGGTTCAGACATGCCACCCGATTTACCAGAAACTCTTGGTTCCGGCTAGGCCGGATTAGGAGGTAATGCATGAGAAAATCCAAACCCTTGTTCCGCAAGAGAGCCTGTTCTGCAGGCCCGCTTTTGGCGGTGGCGGTGGCTGGGTTGGCTGCGATGAGAATCCTCGGCCAACCAATTTCAGTCACTTACAACCTCAACACTGCGCCTGACCCAAGCCAATTCGACCTCGTAGGCAGCGCCGAATGGATGGATTCCGGTGGGGTCGGCAACAGTGGTTACATAAAGCTGACCGATAACACCGGCCAATCATGTGCCGTGCTGTTTCCTGATTTTGCACCCGGTTTCGTCACTGCAGCGTTCGAGTTCGAGTGCATGATCAAACTTGGCGACTGGGGAACCGGTGCGCCCGCAGACGGTTTCAGCGTCAATTATGCGAGCGCGAATGACCCGATAATCGATCTCATAGCCAACGGAACAAACCCCGGCCGCGGCGGTCGAACAGACGGATGGGCCGGCAGTTTCGACAACGGCGGTGATGAGGACAATCTGCCCGAGGAAGGCACCAAGACTGGTATTGGCATCGGGTTCGATACATGGGGCACAGGCAGCGCGCCTGTTGGCGGCAGCAACGGTGCCAGTGACGTCCGTGGCATCAGCGTGCGTGTTGACGGCAAGCAGTTGACACAAATCGCAATGCCCAACGTTGCTTTCGCTGAGGGCTATGATTATGAGAACGATGCAACAACTCTGATCACCGGGCCCGCTACCCCTGACAACCCTCAGCCGGCTACGGGCGAAAGGCTAAAGTGGGTGCCGTTGAAGGTGACCGTTAACGAATTAGGTATCGTCAATGTTTGGTGGAAAAACCGCCAAATCGTTACCAATTTGGCAACAACCTTCAGCCCGATGCCGGGGCGCATTCTCTTCGGCGCAAGCACTGGTGGTGCGTACGAGTTCGCCGGCATCGACGACATCAAGGTCACTGTTTACCCGTCATCAACTCTGCTGATCGGTACCGCGTCAGGAACGCCGATCGGATTCACCGTGACAGTAAGTGATTCCGGCCCTGCCATCGCAGACCCGAACACGGTTGTTTTGAAGCTCGATGGCAACCCCGTCACACCGAAGACAGTCGAAAAGCCGGGGTCAACTACCACAATTAGCTGGTACGACGCAGCAGCCCCGATGGTTGCCGGGTCAGTCCACAAGGTATATGTGTCCATCAAAGATACCAGGGGCAACGCTGTCGAGGGCGAGCGCGAGTTCACCGTTCCTTCGTACATAGCGATCCCAGCCGAGTGGGCCACAACTGTCGATACCAGCAAACAGGGATTCAAGGTAAGAGTCCACCAGGTTCCACCTGAGTCAGCCTGGGGTTTCCCGAACACAATCTCACGCGCCGAACAACAGTTGTACGGTTTCCTCGGCGCCAATGCGATTTCACCGGCAGACTTCATCGAATCCGTGATAAACTTCGCCGATGGCACCAACGCAGGTGCGTTCGGGGATGACAGTTTCATCCCGGGCACTTCGGAAGCCCTGGACAATATGGCGGCGGAAATCGTCGCTTACCTCTACTTCCCCGAGGCTGGCGTTTACAACGTTTATTTCAACAGCGATGACGGTTTCCGCACAACTGCATTCAAGAATCCCAAGGAAGTCCTCGGCTCGACAATTATATCGGAGTTCGACGGCGGCCGTGGTGCGGCAGATTCTGTGGCGAAGCTCTACATCCCTGCCCCGGGATATTACCCGTTCAGAACAGTCTGGTTCGAGGGCGCTGGTGGGGCGAACTTCGAATGGTCTGCAGATCGCGAAATGCCAAACAAGGCCGCGCGGGCGCTCATCAACGCCGGCGGCGCGCCTGTGATGGCATTTTACGAAGCCACCAGTGCACTTCCGCCTGCAGTGTCATTCATCAACCCGGTTCGGAACTCGGGTAATCCTTACATGCCCGACATCGTGATTACCGCCGAGATTCAAGATGGCACGGACGCAGTCGATCAAGGGTCGGTCAAATTGGCCCTTGACGGTGCAGCGGTGACACCTACTGTCACCAAGTCTGGCGCTATTACTAAGGTTACCTACGATCCGCCGGGCAACCTCCCCGGAGGCACTCACACAATCGGTCTCGAGTTCGCTGCGGGTGGAACAACTTACACGCGCACAAACTCGTTCACCGTTCGCACGGCGCCGGTTATTCCGCCTTCCTTCGCATTGCCTGCGAGCGTGGTTGACAAAAACAAGACCGGATTCCTTGTCCGGACGTTCCAGCATGACACAGGTCGTGGTAACAGCACGCTCGAAGGTGAAATGCAGCTCGCCGGTCTTTACGGCTGGCCAAACACCGCCGATCTGAGCCTGTTCACCGTGGACAGCAAGTATGGCAAGTATTACGAGGAACCGTGGGTAATCAACTACGTTGCTCCTGACGGTGGCAACGCGGGCAGCTTCGGCGACGATGTTAACCCGCCGGGCATTCCGGGAACCGCCAGCTCGGGCAGTGGCACTGATAACTACGCGGTTGAAATCCTCACCGTGCTTGATCTGAAAGCGGGCCTTTACATCATGAACGTCAACAGCGACGACGGGTTCCGAGTCACTGTCGGTGGCCCTGAAGGCAACATGGTCGCACCGCTGGTGCTCGGCGAATTCAACGGCGGCCGTGGCGCTGGCGCTGACCAAAGCTGGTTCGCCTTCGAGGTTGCTCAAGCCGGTCTGTATCCGTTCCGTCTCCTTTGGTACGAAGGCAGTGGCGGCAGCAGTTGCGAGTGGATGACCGGTGCATGGGATAAGAACACCAGCATAATCAAGACGAGTAACGATTACCGTCGTCTGGTCAACGATGTCATGAATTACACCGACGCTGTTCCGGCGTATCAGTACCCGATCAACAGCAAGGGCGTGCCGTACGTCAAGTGGATCGCTCCCGGTCGTGCGGGTTCATTTAGCGGGTACAACCCGGGCAATTATTACAGCACCACCTTCACCAGTGGCGCGCGTCCCGGACCGGACGTGACACTCAAAGCCTGCATAGTCGATGGCGAAACTGCGGTGACACCAGCGGACGTCGAGCTCTGGCTTGATGGCGCCAAGGTCGCTGCCACGATCACCAAGAGCGGCAACGAAACTACGGTGTCCTACAAGCCGCCAACTGATCTGGCTGTTGGCAGACATAACGCCGAACTGCGGTTCGCAGGCCGAACCATTCCGTGGCCGTTTGACGTCGTCGAAATGAAGACCCCGGTCTTCTACATCGAAGCGGCTGACTTCGACTACGACGGCGGGAAACACAAGCCCGAAGCCAGCGTGATGCCATACGCGGGCGGTGCTTATGCCGGATTGAGCGCAGTCCATAATGTGGACTACTTCCGAACCTATGACGATGGCGACAACCCATGGTACAGGGTCGGTGAGTCTCCGCAGCAGCCGGTAAGCGTCGCGAACGATCGCGAACGTGGTGCTGGTGTTGTGCAGTGCGAGTTCCGGCTCGGCTGGATGGGCGGTGGCCACTGGTACAATTACACGCGCAACTTCCCGCAGGGCAAATACGCAGTGTACGCCGCTCTTTCGCATGGCGGCACAGGCGCGAGCAACCTCAACGGTGAGCTCGCCATCGTCCAAGGCGGCACGCCGAGCAAAGTCGGCACATTCCTCGCACCTGGTACAGGGGAATGGGGCCGGAATAATCTGGTTCCGCTGACAGATTCTGTTGGCGGTATCGTGCCGTTGGATTTGGGTGGCACGCAGACATTGCGGTTCACATCACTGGATGGCGATTTCGACTATCTGGTCTTTGTGCCGTATCAGGAAACCGCTCCACCGCAGTTTACCAGCATAAAGGTGAACGCCAACGGAAGTATCACGGTTGAATGGACCGGCGGTGGCACGCTCCAAGCCACAACCAGCCTCACTGAGCCAAATTGGCAGGATGTGCCAGGAGCAACCAGTCCGTTCACATTCACGCCGACAGAGAAAATGCTATTTGGCAGAATAAAGAGGTAACGTTCTGACCAACTGACGCAACAGAGGCCGGGGCGACCCGGCCTCTTGTTTTTTTCCCCACAGAGCCGCAAGACTCCCGGCAACTTTTCGCTCGCCTGTGAACTCAGTAGTTTATGCGTGACGAAACCTTCAGGCGCGGAAATCTGACCGCCTTGGCAGACCAAGAGCTCCAAAGGTTCAGTCCGGCCAGATCTCCGGGCTAACGCTTGATCGATGGGGAATTCGTCAGCGTTTCTCAACACGCTGGAATGAGTGCGGGCATTCTTGCCCGCCCGGGAGCATGGCGATTCTTCGCCGCCCTGCGCTGATGCGGTTGGCGACGGCCGCGCTCAAAAAGTTTTGGTCGGGCGTCACTGTCTGTGCTGGGACGACCGGCGTTCGACCAGCATGTTCCTGAGTATCAGTATCGAACCAGCCCGTTCTCGCCAGGTTTCCTGAAGGAAGGCCGGTGTCGAGCCCGGGCCCGCCGCGTAGCACCCGAGCACAATGTCGATGTCCCCGTCTCCGTCCACATCTCCGGCATCCATGACAATCCAATGACCCGAGATGCACTCGGGAAAAGTTGATGGCGTGAAGTTGAATCCGCCATGGTTTTCAAGATACACAAAAGACTCACGCGGCGAGTTGATCCAATCCGGGTAAAACGAAATTGCGGCTATGTCGAGGTCTCCGTCCTGGTCATAATCCCGCGCAAATGCACCATACACGCCGTTCATGGGGAATTCCCATGCTTTCACATAATGCGTTGGGCTTTGGCCAAGGAGAATGCGGATCGCGTGGTAATACTTTGTGGGGCTGTCATAATCACCGTTGTCACCATTGCACACGATCAAATCCATGCGCCCATCGCCGTTGAAATCGGCGATTTGGAAGTTCGAATGCCCAAAAACAGGTGGTTCGCGAATCACTTCTTCGCTCGAGAAGTTGCCATGACCGTCGTTGATCAAGACTATCAATTGCTCGAGTTCCTGGGACATTAGCAGCACGATATCAGGTGCACCGTCGTTGTTGAGGTCGCGCACCTCGCAAACAATTGCGCCGGATTTGTTGGCGAGGATATGCTCGCGATAGGAACCGTCTTCAAGTTTCTCGAACCACGAGAATCTTCCTGTGCGGTTTCCGAACATGCAAAGGGCAAAATCCTCTCGCCCGTCGCGGTTGAAGTCTGCGAATTTCATCTGGGTCGAACGGGGCAATCCACTTAGAATGACCTTCTTGGGGCCGAAGCTGTCGCCCTGTTTTGGAAGAAAGACAAGCTCGGCGCAGTAAATCTCTGTTGGCAGAAAACTTCCAATGCAAACCACATAAATGCCGCCGTCTTTTTCCACGACGTCGGTGGGCACATTGTCGATGGCAAGCCGTTGTAATGGTGTCCCGTCTGGACCAAGAATGTACAATGATCTGCTGTTGTCGTCCCCGACGTAGATTCGATGAGTATTCGTGTTGATTTTCACCAATGTTGTGCTTGGCGGTGCGACTCTGAACCGCGCGGGCACGACTTCAAACAACGGCAGTCCTATCTTGATCTCCGGTCTTGGCGGCAGGGGCAGCGGTTTGTCCGGCGCGTTCTGCAAATAGAACTCCTCGATCCACGGCCAGTCATCGACACGGACTCGGGGCCGCTCAGGGTATATTCGTCTCTGCCGTATCAGTTCGCCGTCAGGCGAACTCGAATAGTCAGGCTTCGCAATTCCCAATTCCACCTTCATTCGTGGCAGTATTTGCGCGTACCAGTTGCTTTTCGTCAGCATTGATGGTGGCACGTAAAGATGGCACAGGCTGCAATCACGGCGGGCTGTCATTTCACCCCTCAAAGCTGCAGCAACCGGGGCGGGTTCATCGTCATCGTACACATGCGGTGTGCCGGGTGTTTCTTGCTGGGCAACGGCAACGGCGACAGCCGTGAGCAACACCCATGCAGTGCGGTTAAGAAGAGTGAACCGATGTACCTGATTTGATGGCAATCCAGGGCTGGTTTCTGCGCGGCTTTTATCGTCCCTTTTCATGGATGAGTTTGTCACCGGACAGTTCTTGCATTTCCCTTCATATCCAGAGCGATCTCACGCGCGTTGGCCTGGATCGGAGCGCTGACTTCCTGTCCACCGGGCCAGCGCACCAAAACCTCTGCTGGCGGCTCGGGCGTCGCCAAAACCATGGTGTCGGAATTGCGGGACCAATAGCCTGAACCGGACTGGATTTCGCGCGGCGCTCCGAGCCGACCCGACTTGAATTTCAACCTGACATTGGCGCCAATGCCCGTCGGATTGCCCGGCGGTCCAACACATCGGACGCGCAATCCCGGCTTGCCTGAAACGTTGTGAAACAGCTTGGTTTCGTTTCCGTTTTGCGTGACCACAATGTCAGGCCGTCCATCCGCGTCGTAGTCTCCCACAGCACAACCGCGTTGCTCGCCATAGACCTTGATTCCACTGACCTGACCGGCGACGGGCCAAAGCTCTCCCCGACCGTCGCCGCGCAAAAGCAGGCCGCGCCCGGCGTCATGACGCCATTCATCGGGGTTCACTGCAAAAAAGTTCTGGCTCAAGAACACGTCTTCACAGCCGTCCCCGTCAAAGTCGGCAATGCAAATCCCAAACGCCGGTGACCATTGGGCCTCGGCCGGTAGAGGAACAACTACAAAATGATCGCCGCGGTTGAACAACACAACTGAGGCGAGGGTTGTTGCCTCGACGACCGCCGCCCCGGCGAGCCTTTCACCAAAGAGCTCCTGCACGGTGGCCTTCCCATAGGCTTCGAGTGTATCTGTTTTCTCGACAACGAACGGGAACACGGCGACGACAGGGCGCATGCCGCGCCGTGGAACTTCCTTGCCGGTTGCCGGGTTAACGTAACTTTCGATGATATCGACTCCGCCGCTACCTGCTATATCGCCATAGTGTATCCAGATCGGCGAATTCAATGACGGCCGATAGCGGCTGTTTAACCCCCAATTTGAAACAATAATGTCAAACCGACCGTCGCCGTCCAGATCACCCGTGGCAACCCCGGCCCACCAGCCCGTGAGGCGACTCAACCTTGACCCGGCGGGAATCTTCGTGGTGCGGCTGTCAGGCGGGTTCGGCGGCAGTTCACCTGCTATTGGCGGGTCCCACTCTGTGAGCTCTCCACGCTGGTTGCGAAAAACCCGGATTGGACCCCAGTCGCACGCCAAAACAAGTTCCGGAAAACCGTCATTGTCAAGGTCACTGAAAACCGCGCCGCTTACCATGCCCAATTTGGCAAACCGACGCGCCACGCTCATTCGCCCGCCCTCGGTTTTCAGAAGAACTGAATCGGCAGGTTCCGGATAGCGGCCAGGCACTGCGCGCCCACCGATGAACAATTCCATGCTCCCATCCGCATCAACATCAGCAAGAGCCAGCGGACCTGTGCTGCAGGTCGGACCTGTCACACTTTCGCCGGACATTGATCGGGCAACGTCATAAATGCGAATGTAGCCGCCATTGGTGAGCCCGTCCTCGTAGTTGCTGGAACCGACGATGAGCGTGGCGCCAACTGCCAGAATGCTTGTCTGATCACGGGCAACCGTCCTTGTGAAAACCGCGTTGGTTGAAAGAACGAAATTGGCCCGGCTGCGATTCAGGTAACAGGCCAGTTTTCCGCCTCTTCCAGACCCAATGACAAGATCGTCTGCGCCATCGCCGTCAATGTCAATCCACGATACCCCCGGGCCCATCTGGCTCAACTTGTGTGGCATCAAAGGTTGCCGACCAAAATCGTCAAACGGGTCTTCGTGATGCCTGTGGTTGAGGATGAAACTGACGTCTTCGAACACCGGCTGTGGCTCTTGATTTGGATCCGGGGTGCACGGCGTCGCATGTGATTGGTCCACCTCGTAAATGTGATTTGGCAATGCGTTGGACACAACGCTCCTGGTCCCGTCGCGCCAGGTAACTTGAATTGTCAGGCGGTTTGTCATTGCGCCGGCCGCAAACACGCGCAGCGCTTCAGCCCCGGAAAGATATCGCCCGCCGCAAATCATTTCCTGCGACTGGACCGGCACTGGGCCGCCGAACACCTCGATACGCGCGCCAATTCCCTGCGTATTGGGTGGTCGCCCACGCAGCCGGACGGCAACTCGCGGGGCATCAGTGTCGTTGCGATACACCTCCGCAACACCGTTCAGGTTGTTGATTACGACGTCGAGGTCGCCGTCGTTGTCAAGGTCTGCCATCGCCATCGCATTGCCGACATCGGCGTTGTTGAAACCCCATTCATCGCTTACATCGGCAAAGGTCAGGTTTCCACGGTTTCGGAATGCCAAGTTTGGGGTGTTGTATCGCGGAAACATTACGCGCAGCCGCTGCAGTTCTGAACCCGACATCTGCCGTTGAACTTTCATTGCGTCGGCTCTCGCAATTATGTCTCCGTTCATCATTTGGAGCTCGTGGCCGGTCGAAATAACAATGTCTTCGTAGCCGTCAAGGTCCACATCGAGGAAGTTCGGCGACCATGTCCACTCTGAGGCCTGAACACCGGCGTACTGGGAGATTTCGGCGTAGGTGCCATCGCCGCGATTGAGGAAGAGCATGTTGTGCGAGTACTGAGGGCGGTTGTCAATTGCGCCAATTGGCAGGAACGTCGGCTCGATTTCGCCCGTTTCGAGCATTCGTTTTGCATGGTCGCGGCTGAGCATGTCTGAAACCACAATGTCAAAAAAGCCGTCCCGGTTGATGTCGGCAACGTCCACGCTCATCGAGAAAATGCTGGTGTGGCGCAGCGCAAGCCGATGGATCGCGCGAAATCCGCCTTTCCCATCATTGATCCAAATCCTGTCGGGCGACTCGAAGTCGTTGCAAACGTAGATGTCCGGTGCCATGTCCCCTGTCAAATGTCGGAAGGTGACAGACAACCCCCAATCATACAGTGGCGACCTGAGTGGTTTGCCATCTTCGTCAAGAAACCGTCCGCCGGTAAACGGCACAAACGTGAAATTGAAACTGCCATCGTTCAGGTAAAACGCATCCGGCTCGCCATTTTCACGATACCGGCCATCGCGTGTCACAGTGAACCTTCCCACAAGGTCGGGGTCGGTCGCAGGCCTGCCGTTGACCTCGACAACAACCAGACCGTCAGGAGTGTCATTGATCGTCAGGCGCGTGTTCGGCATGTCGCGCACTGTTGTCGTTCGATAGTTTGACACATAAAGATCAAGATCGCCGTCGCCGTCTGTGTCTGCGAGCGCGACTGTCATGCCCGCGCGCAAGTAATTGAGCGGACCTTTGGCGCAGGCGCTCGAAAAATGGCCTTTGCCGTCGTTGGCAAAAATGTGCGTGCCATTCCCAACCGTGTTCACAATCAGGTCAAGATCGCCGTCGCCATCGAGGTCGGCAAAAGTTGCGCCACTTGACGACATACCCGGCATCGCGACGCCTGCCGATGCTGTGATGTCCTCGAAACGCCAACCGCCAATGTTGCGATAGAGCACGTTTGACCCGTCAATGGCGCAAAAGAAAAGATCGCACCATCCGTCGCCGTCGATGTCGCCCGCAGCAACGCCCGAGCCGTTCAAGTATATCTGGTTGGTGATGTAACGGGATTGGTGAAGTAAATTTGTGAAAACAACACCGGTTTCGCCGGGCGCCAAAAGCTTGAAGCCAATCCTACCGGTCTGCGCCGGTGTGACTGGCGCAAACCTGTACCCTGTTCCGGCCTGCCAGCGGAGGTCCGCTCCTGCATGACACAAAGCCGGGATCAACAACATGAGCAAAATCGTTTCGAGAAGCAGCCGACTGAACAAGTCCGGCAAACTCGAAGACTGTCTGCCTTCCAAACTCACCAAGCAGTCGCTTTGTGCTGCATTTGCCACTTCGTTGTCGCACCAGTTAACATGATCCGGAGACCATTTTCAACAGGTTCCGACGTTTCACCGGTTCTCGGCTGCTGCCTTGGAAGATTTGCACAGTTGTTAACCCTGAAATCTCACCGGAATGATGCTCTGGGTGTATTTGGCCGGTGAGCCGGTCGATAACACGGCTCAAGCTCGTCGAACGAGCGTGAGATTTTCATTCGTACCGGAGCCGGATTGATGATACAGAAACAGTTGTTTTTGATGCAGCGACATTTTCTGACGGTGTTGTTGACAGGCTGCTTGGCCAAGTGAGCCTTCGGCCTTGGCCACAGCTTGTGAACAACACCGGAACAGCTATAGGTGAGATTTCCGGGCTCGAATGTGGCCGCGCCGATGCTGCTTCGGAGGTTCTCTGTCTGCTGCCCCATGAAAAGAAGACCGGGTGCTTTTGCACCCGGTCTCTTGATGGATCACTTAAAAAGGCTCGATGAGCCTCTCACCTCACGGCCGGCGCGCGCGGAAGTACTTCTCAGCGCCGCTCGCGGAGGTTGTGTAGGTGGCATAATCCGTGCTGCTTGCGCCTGGCACATCCGACCACTGGGCGGGCAGCTTGCCTGCCTGCTGGAGAACGCCCTTGTAAACGATTACGACATTGGCACCCTCAAGTTTGATGCTCTTGATGTCCGGTGTCACCTGCGGCACGTAGGTGCGCGCCCGATAAGTCTTGATCGCAGTTGGGTTTGTGCGGTCGTTCAGAGCAACGCGGTTGCCCTGGCCATCGAACATGAACCATTCCACGTTGGCGCCACCTTCGCCCTCGTACCAAACAAGGCGCAACGGATACACTCCCGGCTGCATTACATAGACCGGGAAGAATGTGTCTGCAATGCCTCGTCCGCCATCAAACTCGCCCAAGGCAGGCGTGTCATCCGGCGTGATGTCCGCGATAACTTCCTCACCTGCTTCAAGGGCGGCACGAATCTTGTTGCCGTCGGGCTTGCTGATCATCACTGCTGACCCGCCCGGATAGCTGCCACCCATGACAATGGGCCATGGCCCGTCTGCGCTCCCCGGATCACGACTGTTCACAATGATCGCCGCGATAGCGCCAGCGTTAATTGCGTTGGGCACCTTGGCGTCGAACCTGCACACGCCGCGATACTCGAGGGCAATAGCACCCGGCATTTGATCGGCATTGATGAGTGGATCGCAAGCATGATCAGGGTTGGCCAACACGACTCGTCCCACCAGAGGGCCTGTGATGGGTTTGAATGCACCGCCGTAAACAGTCGAACCATCGACCGCATAATAAGAGCCCGCAGCGCTCGAAGGTGGATGAATTCTGACCGCCCGGATGTTGCTTGGCGCCTTGTCTGTGGCAGTCACTTTGAATCCATCGTCACTGGCAACAGCCATCATGTACGCGCCGGCTTTCGGGAACTCGGCGTAAGTGATGACCTCAACAGCAATATTATCAGTGTTCCGACCGGTATTTTTGCCCAGCCCCGGGATGCCAGGGATGGTTGTGTCACCGGGAATGCTGCCGATATCTACGCCGTCCTGGTTCCAGTTGATGATGGTGTCAATCAAGAACAAGCCGTCAACAGCGCCGCTAAGGTCGGCAACATTCGGCCCGAGCAACCCTGCCAATTCCTGTTCGGCACGCGAAGTTTGATTTACACTGACGGTCGCGCCGTCCTGGTCAACCTGATAAACCCTCGCAACGAACCCTGGCTTGTCAGCATGCCCCGAACCCAACGGCGAAGCCAGATCAACGGGCAAGGCGATGCTCGGCAGCAGCGCTTTCGGAACCGCAGTGCTGAGGACATCCCCCCAGACTGGCGGCGCGCCGTTTTCCGGATCAACTGCGTTCTCCTGTTTCCATGCAACAGCCCCATGGTCGCCGCCGCCTCCTTCTTTCCACAACAGCTCGGTGTAGTACCGCTTTCCAGCCTCGAGACGGACGGGCTGAGAAACATTCTCATAAGGATTGCCACTGAGGCCCGGCCTCCTTCCACCCGAATCACCCGTCCACTCGCGTTGATTGGCCCAAACAGGCTCGGTAGCGATCAGCCGTTTGTTTGCTGTGGTGTCGTCGGTGCTGAGCCAGAGCTCGGCATTGTCATCGGCTGCCACAAAGAACACATAATTGTCTGTCACTTTCGGAGTAATCCAGCCTCGGAGACGAGCGCCGTAGCCGTCCCCAAAACCTGGGCCTTCGTACCCTGGCGAAAGTTTTACCAGGGACGGGTCGATCGGGTACCGTGGATCGCTCGTGAGTTCAGACACGACCACGGTATCGGTTCTCAAACCTGTCCAGATTTCCCAGGCCATGGCTTCGGGGATCAGCACGGGTGAAGTAAATGTTCCCGAGTTAGCGCCCGGGTCAATTGGATTGGCCGGAATAGCGGTGTCTGTGACGCTCTGACTCACCGTGACGGTGTAAGTTGTATCCTCGGCCTGGGCACTTGTCATCAGCATGACCTTGCGGTCGCCAATGACCTGGACACCGGTCACGGTCAGCCCCGGGATGGTGTAGTTGCTTGCGTTCCCGAGAGAAGCGGTGTTCATCGGCTCAGAGAAGAACAAATACACACTCTTGAAATCAACTCCGGGCGCAACCCGCACGAGCGTCGGCGGTATATTGTCGATTTCAACAGAGAGCCTTGCTTCAGCGCTTGCAACGGTCTTCCCAGGAACGCTGACCATGACTCGATATCGCGCTCCATCGTCCGTGGCGCGCTTGAGCAGCGGGGTGGTGTAAGAGGCAGACCTCGCTCCCGGAATGTCCTGGAACGTGGTGCTTCCCGGATTGGCACGCTGCCACTGATAGACCATCGGCGCGGGCGAGCCTGTTGCGGCCACGGAGAACATCGCAGTCTTGTTCTCCGACGTCGCGAAATCAGCAGGTTGTTGAGTTATGGTAATTACCGCTACACTCGGGTCGGCGTATGTTGCGAGGAATTCCCCGGGAATCGGAGTCAAAGAGGCGGCAGGGGTTGTGTCGCCTTCCTTCCGCCAGGCGACCTGGCAGTAATCGCCGCCGGTCCCCTCTTTCATCACGGCCATTACGTAGTAACGCGCGCCGGCGACCAGTGAGATGGGCGCCCCGCTTGTCTGAGTAGCGCCAGGTTCAAGGAAAGCGTTGCAGCAACCCGTTTCCTCGGCAATCAGGGAGACATTGTCCGGTGAAGCATCCGTGCTCAGATACAACTGAGACGCGTCATCACTCCGGATGAAGAAATAATAATCGGCGCTTTCCTTTGGAATAATGAAGCCGCTCATCTTGGCGCCGTAATACTCGTGTGAATCGTTCGGGAATATTGTGCGTGTGTCGAAAGCGGAAACGTACCCAACCTGATCTGGCGCGTCCGGGTACCGCGGGTCGTCAAGCAGGTCATTGATGGTGCCCGGCGCATTGGGAAGCCCGCCCCAGTATTCGTGCCTCAAGAAACCAATGGCCAAAACCCACGCCGAGAAATTAATCTGGCTATCGGCCACAATTGTGTTCGGGATGAAGGCCAGGTCTTTTACGCCGTTGACTGTGATTGTGTAAACCTCGCCGGGTGTTTGTGTGCCGGTTCGCAGAACAACGGTAGTGGGGTTGACCTGTCTTGTGCTTGTCACAGCCAGGCCCTTGTTGCACACGAATGTGGCGCCGGTGATCGAGACCGGTTCGGAGAAGCCGATCGTCACAACATTGAATGTGTCACTTGCGCGCGCGTAAGTCATCGTCGGTGCAACGGTGTCCTGCTGAACCGTCAAAATCACTTCGTCGGACGTAACGCTGCCTTGCGCATTTGTCACCTTCACCTTGAACTTCGCATTGTTGTCGCCAAAACTGACACCGGTCAGAGTCAGGGAAGGGCCTGTCGCACCCGCGATCAGAGTGTTGTTCTTGTACCATTCAAACGTAAACGGCGGTGTCCCCCCCGGGATGACCGAGAAAGTTACTGACCCGTGTTCGGGCACAGTCTGGCTCTGCGGCTGTTGAACAATAGTTGGTGGAACCGGAGCACCCGCGACAGTTGTCGTAATGCTGACGTCATCTATCCAGTGATTTGCATTCAAGCCGCCGGTGCGTGCGCCGATGGCGAACCTTGCACCCGGCGTTGGACTGTACCCGGTCAGCACAAGGTTCGAGTAAATAATGGTTCCCTTGAAATCAACGTTGAGCATCCCATTTTCTTTCAACTCGATGTTCAATGGCACGAATGTATCGCTCAGCGGGAAGAACACGTTGACTGGCGTTGTGGCTATCGTAACACCGTTGACTTTCACGTCAATGGCAGGCGCCTCGCCGCCAGGAGTGGTTGGGTCACCATCGGTGTTGTCGTATGTGTCGATGCACACCGTAACGCCGGGGTCTGTACCCTCCGGCCCCTCTTCTCCGAATGTAACCAAGTCAAGCGGCGCAGTTCCAAAGTAGAACGCCATGCCGTCCGCTGGCGTGGATGTCCCGCCCCCAATACGCACTTTCAAAGACCATTTGAAGCTGCCCACCGTCTTTCCGGGGTCAAGCTCATCGAACAGGATGGTTCCTTGTTCGCTGTTCTCAGCGAACGTCAAAGCAAGGCAGTCGTTCCCGGCAGCGTCCTTTATGAATGCCGGGTAAGGATCGCCGTTGGGCCTCGTGCCGCCGGTCAAGGCGAACCCAGTTTGAGCCGGATTGCTGAAGTCACTGGTGAAGCTGCCGGCACTACACGTGCCGCCAAGCATCAGTCCAGCCATCAGACATGCAATTGTTCCAGTTGGCTTTTTCATTTGATTATGCGGTTTTCAGGTTTCTTGTTTGGAGCTCGCCATAAGCCACACCGCACTTTCCTCCCCCGCCGACCAGATTCAGTCGGATCAATTCTGCCCAGTTTGCGAATTCTGGCATGGCAAGCGGCTAACCGCCTCAACCCTACCACATAGCGGGTTGGTAGCAAGAAAATTGTCAGCAATTCCGCAGGGTAGGCTGAGCCCCGCCATTCTTCTCGGAAGGCTCTTTCTTCCGCCGAACCACACGGCCGAAGCGAAAAATGCGCTGGACTTGGTCTTGGGTTTTTCGCAGGAGGGGTTGCATTTGGCCTTTGGCAAAGCAGAAGGGGTATCAGAATTGACAGCATCTCAGGCGCTGTTCCGTATCGCGGGCATTTTTGGTCGCGCCGAGCTTAGAGCCGAGCATAGTGGGGGAGCACAGGTGGCGAATGCTCGGGCCGACACGAAGTTCAGCTATGGGCCGGACCTCAGCAGCGCTTCGGCCGGTTCGAGATGGCGAGTGGCAGAAAAATGAGACGGTGAAAAATCGCTGGGGTAGTTCCGATGCGTTAGAGAAACAAGCGCGACGGGAGTGTGCCCGTCCCCGGGCGCATGGATCCGGAGAGGTCTTGCGTGGGTAGGAACGGGCCTTCGGGTCTCGGATTATGAAATGAAATGGGGCGGCTCTTTGTGGGGCGTTGCCCCACGCTTGTATGGACCGCGCCGTTGGCGCTCTGATGACCGATCGGGACAACTGAAGGGTGTTTGGTAAATCCACGTCCAACGCAGGCTGAAGCCCGCACTACAAACCGCGGCGGTTTATAGTCCCGCCTTAAGGCCGCAGCAGGACGGGCGAGAACGTTAAGTGGTTATACTAACAAATCGGTGGTATTTGCGAAGATTTTCAGACTGCGAGTATGCTCAATTTGTCAGTATCTGCTTCTCTGGCAGCGAGCAGTGCGGTGGTAACAGTGCGGCCTTTGGAGCATAATATCGGATAATCTTCGCAAGAATCGCAGATCAGCGGGTGGTTCGAGACTTTTGCTTTCGAACTGTTCGTCCGCTGATGCCAATCGCATCTCCGCCGTGGGCGACGAAGTCGCCCCTTTCAGCGCGGCGCGACGGAGTGCCAAACTTGGAACGAACGCATTTATCTCGCCGTGATCATTTGGTTGCGGTTGCGCCGCGCTGAGTGGTTTGCCAACTGGGCGCGACTGTGATATAGGATGCATATGCTGCGTGTGCGTGCGTTATGGCCGGCCCTGGGCTGTCTCTGGTTCATTGGTGCTCCAACGTTGGCTTCCGAACCTGTCCTGAGGGTGTTGTCGGGTGGACAAGGCCAAACCAATCTGTTGCGGAATCCCGGGTTTGAACTGGTCCAGAACGGCGGTTTTGTCGCGTGGCAACGCGCGCCTCAAGGCTGGCGTGTTGCGCCGGGCGAAGGACGGCAGAACAGTCAGGCGCTGGTGTGCAGTGCGCCGGATGCGTCAGGTTGGCATGGTGCCAGTCAGACACTGACTTTGAATCAATCAGAACCTGCGCCGATTGTTGTGCGTGGATGGAGCCGGGCCGAGGACGTCAGTGGCGGCAGTGACAGCGACTATTCGCTTTATGTTGACATCATATACCGCGACGGCACGCCGCTGTGGGGACAAACGGCAAATTTCAGCACCGGGACACATGACTGGCAACTGCGAGAGACGGTGATAATGCCGCAAAAACCTGTGCGGTCGCTCACTGTCTATTGCCTGTTTCGCAAACATTCCGGCAAGGCGTGGTTCGATGACATAGAAGTCTCGGAAGTCACCGTACCAAGCGGAGCCGTAATGTTCCAGGGCGCGCCGATGGCAAAAGCGTCTTGGACGAACCCGCCCGCGATCAATCCGGTGGTTCGTTCCACTTCAGACGGCCTGCGGCTGACGCTCGATGGTGGGCGTGTGACATCTCTGAGTGTGGATGGGAGGGAATTGGCGTCGGGTGTGCCTGCTGGTTTTCTTGCAAGGGACGTGGCGGCAAACTCGGATGTATATGCATTCGCGAATAATGAATGCCCCGAACTTGGGCTGCGACTGGCACTAACCGCAAAAGCCGAGACAAACCACATAGCAATCGAGGGGCGCGTGTCATCAACCAGCACAAACGATCGATCGATATTACTGCTTTTTGCCCTGCCTGTGGATGCAGTCGGGTGGACGTGGCACGATGACATCCGGCGCAGTCGAACCATCGTTGATGGCAGCAGTGAATACCAGAACGTGACAACGGTCGGATGCGGCACCACAGGCACATTGTCAGTTTATCCGATGGCATGCGTTGAGGACGGTCGCAGGGGCGTTGCCATGGCAATCGACATGGCTCAGCCGGCGCAGTACCGGCTGGTTTATCATGCCGGAACGCGGCAGTTTCTGATTGCATACGACTTCGGTCTTGTGCGGGATACGGTGCGGTTTCTTTCTGCAGCGGATTTTCGTTTTGTCATTTATCGTTTCGAGCCGAAGTGGGGCTTCCGTGCCGCATGGGAAAAACTTATGACCATTTTCCCTGAATACTTCGTTGTAAGATCGGTTCAGCAGGGCATCTGGATGCCATTCACTGATGTGAGCACCGTGCAGGGATGGGAGGATTTTGGTTTCCGTTACCACGAGGGCAACAACAACGTCCCATTCGACGATGCACATGGGATTCTGAGTTTCAGGTACACAGAACCGATGACATGGTGGATGTCGATGGCACCAGAATTGCCGCGGACTTTGGCAGCAGCATTAGAGGTGCGCGACGCACTTGCTGCCGGCCCGACCGGTTTCCAACGAAGCATGGCCGAGGTGTCTCGTTCTGCTGCAATGTTCGATGAAGAGGGCAATCCGGCGCTGCTGTTTCGCGACACGCCATGGGCAAACGGGGCAGTTTGGAGTTTTAATCCCAATCCGTTCCTGCCGTCGGCGCCAAATGCAGCCACTATTTACTGGAACGACTCGATTCGAGACCGGCTCTATGGACCGGGCGCGAAAGGTCAGTTGGACGGGGAATATCTTGATTCGCTCGAGGGGTATGTGACAGCCAACCTGAATTTTCGGCGCGAGCATTTCGTGCACACGACAGTGCCTTTGACATTTTCGATGGACAGCCGCCGACCCGCGCTGTTCAAGGGATTGGCGGTCTTCGAGTTTACCAAGTGGATAAGCTCGGACCTGCACAACATCGGGAAACTGTGTTTTGCGAACGGCGTGCCCTATCGCTTCTCATTTCTCTGTCCGTGGCTGGACGTAATGGGAACAGAGACCGATTGGCTTTCGGGCGATCAGTATCGGCCAACCGGCCATTCCACCATGAGCCTTTGGCGCACAATGTCAGGCCGCAAACCTTATCTGCTGCTGATGAACACCGAGTTCGACAAGTTTGGTCCTGACATGGTGGAACGGTACTTTCAGCGGTCTTTGTTCTATGGGATGTGGCCGTCGATGTTCAGCCACAACGCCGCAGACAATCCTTACTGGCGGAACCCTGCATGGTACAACCGCGACCGGGCCTTGTTTCGCCGTTACATTCCAATCATCCGGCAGGTTGCAGAAGCGGGTTGGCAGCCGGTCACCGGTGCAGTCTGCGATCGCCAGGACGTCATGGTCGAGCGCTTCGGTCCGGCACCAGACGGCACGATTTATTTCACGCTGCTGAACGAGAGCACGAATGCAACGACGGCTTTCCTGACCCTCTCCGGGAAGTCAACTGAAGAGCAGGATCGGTTTGCGGCTACCGAACTGCTCAGCAACGCGCGGTTGACCCGCGCCACGAACGGCTGGCCCATGCATCTTGCACCAGGAGCAACAGCAGTCTTAAGACTTCAACCCGTTGCCAGGTTTTCAGGCGCAACCGAATGATCAGCGTGAGATAAAGGCCTTCGTTGCAGGTTTGATGCTCGGTGTTGTCGGCAATGGCGTCTCGTTCGAGACTTTTGCCTTGGAACTGGTCGTCTCCTGATCCCACCCACATCTCCCCCCCTTTCAGCGCGGCGCGACACAGGGCCGAGCTTGCAATTAACGCCTTTAGCTCGCCGCGATCATTCGGCTGCGGCTGCGCCGCGCTGAGGGGATGTGCGGGGCAAACATTCACTCCGACCGCATCTTTCTGCCCCTCACTTTTCTGCCTCCGATATTCCTGCTCCTTAATCTTTCTGCCCTGTCACGATTGGGGTGGAACCATGGATTCCAAAGAACCCGCGGACGAAGCAAAGCTGGACGATGCGCAAGGCAGTGGATTACTTGGCTGAGTCAGACGGCTGCCGCAATATGTTCAAACCGTCGAGCAGATAGAGTGCACCTGAAATTAACGTGCACAACACCGCAGCTACAGCCCCGAGTCGGAGCACGCTGTCCCCAACCTGAAGCAGGGACCCAAAAACGCACGCAAGTTGCAACACCGTCGCGGCCTTTCCAACGGGTCGCGGGTGGACAGCGCGTTGCCCGATCCGCACTCCAACTGCGACGACAATCAACAGCAACATTGCGTCGCGGCACAGTACGGTCGCAGTCAGCCACAAAGGTATCCTGTCCACGTGCGGTCTGTCGGCGAGGCTGAGGATCACCAATGCAAGCGTGAGCAGCAGCTTGTCGGCGAGCGGGTCCAGAAGCGACCCAATCTCAGTTTGCTGACCGAATCGCCGGGCAATGTAGCCGTCAGCGACGTCTCCGATGGCCATGATTGCCAGCAGCGCGATGCTCAGCCAGCGATACAACTCCGCGCCCGACCTGATATACGCCAGCAGTATGACGGCAAAAACCGGGACAAGGGCGATTCGGCCCAGCGTAATCCGGTTGGCGGTCGTCATTTGCACAGCAGCAATTTGCGCCGGAAACATGCAATTCGTCAACCTGCAGTCGCATTGAAAATTCGCCGCAAGAAAAGGCAGGCTGGACTCTGCACCATCGACAATCGTGTTGTTTTCTCCGAAACCTTTGTCGAAACCTTCGTCGGTTGCCCCGTCTCGACTCGGGTGATCGCAATTGGTGCGCAGCGTGATGCAGCCGCAACCGAATGATCTCAGTGCGGCGCCGCCGCAACCAAATGCTCGATGCGTAAAAACTGCGCTGGTTGCAGGAATACCGCTGTGTCGCGCCACCCTGAAAGGGGCGACTTCGTCGCCGACAGGGGAGATGCGGTTGGGATCAGCGGCCGACCAGGACAATGGCAAAAGTCTCGAACCATCCGCTCATTTGCGATTGCTGCCCAGATTTTCTAATATGGCATACAAGCGTGCTCTGTTACCGAAGGTGGGGACAAAGGTGCCGATAAAGGCCGATGGACCGTGAGCCCTGCCTTCAATGTTAGTGTTCATGAGAGAGAGCAGGCGTGCTATGCCGCCATCAAGAAGTCTCGGCCTTCGGCGTACCCGGCATTGAGGAGGCGCGCCCTTATGAGCTCTCGTGCGCCGCGCTTTGAAACATAGCCGAGCACAAAGACATCATTCGGGGCTGGCAACGTTTCAGGGCCAATCACGGGTCTGTCTCGAAAACGGCGCATTTGTTTTTTGGGGTCTATGTCGATGTACCCATGTATTTCGACGCCATGTTTGGTAAGGTATTCGGCGCGCAACCGAGTTTCGCGGCCTGCCCCCCAAACGAGTATTCGCCGGTTCATGGTCACGTTGGCATGCAGCCATCGCGCAATGTACTCTGCTTTGCACTTGTAGAAGGCTTCGGCGCGGTATCTCGGATCGGTCCTCGAGAGCCGGTTGGGCGAATCGTGCCAGATCAACAGTTGGCGTGGCACTTTGGCGATCCGCACCCCTGCTTCAAGCCATCTCAACCACAACTCGTAGTCCTCCGGAAAATCTCCTTCCCGATAACGGCCAAATCTGTCTGGCAACTCCCGTCTGAACATGACGCTTGGATGTGCCAGTGGCGATTCAACGAATCGGTTCAAGGAAATCTGTTCATGTGAAATGAGCGTGTTGAGCCAATCCACATGCATTGCAAAACCCGCGTTGCGTAACCGGTCGCCACCGAATTCCACAAGGCAAGCAGCGACGCCGATCTGCGGGTGCTCAGCGAGAAACGCGGCTTGTGTTTGGAGACGGTCCGGATGGCTGTAGTCGTCGACGTCCATGCGCGCGATGAAACGGCCGCGGGCCAGTTCGAGTCCGGTATTGAGCGCCGAAACAATCCCGCGTGAGTTGCTTTTCACAGGGCGCATGCGCGGGTCTGTTCGGGCCAGTCTTTCCAGCAGGGCGAAACTGCTGTCTTCGGAAAAATCGTCAACTGCGATCAGCTCCCATTCTCTGAGGGTTTGACCGGAAATGCTCGCGATTGCTCGATTCAACGTCTCGGCTGCGTTCCGGACGGGTATCAACACACTGACGATTGGCGCATCCACTGTTTGCGAGTATGTGGCGTGGACTCATCAACGCAGCGATGGGGCAACGCTGAAGAGCCACCGGGCAAGGCCGTTAGTTGTCACCAAACTGTAACTTTGCCGCCACCGGCTTGTAACAGGTTCGACCTAGTTTCTCAAGGGTTGATCGCCGATTTGTTGTGGCGTCACCAGAAATCCATAATCGAAACCAAAGTGAACATTGTAACCAAATACATCAAACTGCCGTGCTTTGCAGGATTGATATTTGCCGGGGTGGTTGGGACGACTCTTTTCAGCCCGGTGGTCACAGCTCAATCCGTGGATGCTCTTCTGGACAAGCTTGTCGAGAAAGGCGTTCTCACGGTCAAAGAAGCCAATCAACTCCGCGAAGAGGCGGACAAAAACTTCACAACGGCCTACTCAGCCAAGAGCGGAATGCCGGAGTGGGTTACGGCATTCAAGATCAACGGGGATTTGCGAGGGCGATACGAGGGCTTTTTCTACGAGGATGACAATACGGTTGACCGCCATCGTTTTCGGTATCGTGTCCGGCTTGGTTTCACGGCTGTGCTGAAGGACGATTTCGAAGTCGGGCTTCGCCTCGGCAGTGGCGAGCTTGATGCGTCGGGGATGATCGATCCCATTTCGAACAATCAGTCACTCAAAGACAATGCTTCGAAAAAGGGCGTTTTCATCGATTTGGCCTACGGGAAGTGGACCCCGATCCACACCGGCGAATGGAACGGGTCGATGACGCTTGGGAAAATGGAAAACCCGTTCACATTCCCAAGCACTTTGATGTTCGATCGCGACTACACGCCGGAGGGGGCGGCGATTGAGCTGGCCTATTCACCCGTGGTCGAGCACTCGATAAAGCTGATTGGGGCCGGATACATCTTGGACGAACTGAGCGGTGACAGCAACGACCCGTATTTACTGGGTGCGCAACTGCGGTGGACCGGAACCTGGACAAGACACATTGCCAGCAACCTCGGCATCTCCGGATGGGCCATGGCGAACAAAGATCAGTTGGTTAACTCTGCCGTGCCAAACTTTGGCAAGGGCAACACGCGCAACGATACCGGTCATCTTGCGTACTCGTTCAATCCGGTCCAGGTTGACGGATGCTTCACGTACACCGTGGACAGTGTTCCGATGTACAGCGGCCCATTCCCGATTTCACTGTTTGGGGAATACCTGAACAACCCTGCTGCGCAGCGGAAAAACGAGGGTTGGGCTGTGGGAATCATGTTGGGCAAATCAGGAAAGAAAGGCCTGTGGGATATTTCGTATCAGTACCGTTTTCTTGCTGCTGACGCATGGTATGAGGAATTCACAGAATCCGACTTTGGTGCAAACTACGTTGCGGCGCCGGTCGGCGGCAGTCGCGGCTACGGAAGCGGAACTAATGTCCGAGGACACATCGTCCGCGGCCAGTTCTCGCCATACGATCACCTGACTTTTGCTGTGACGTACTTCCTGACAGAACTGATTGATGAAACACCTGATTCATCTGACAGCGGCACTGGCCGCTTGCAGGTTGACGCTATATTGAAGTTTTGAACAAACCACTACGAAACCTTTGCACGAGTTAGAATCGCAACCAGTCAAAACTCAAACCAAGCAACGAAAAATGAAAAGCCACATATACTGTTCAGTGCTTGCCATCGGTGCAGTCGCTCTTGCAGTGGCCGCACCGCTTCAAGCCGCAACAACCATTACTGCCAAGGGCTCTGACACTTTGGTCATCCTTGCACAAAAATGGGCTGAGGTTTACATGCGGGCACATCCCGGCGTCAAAATCCAGGTGACGGGCGGCGGTTCCGGTGTGGGGTTTGCCGCCCTGCAGAACCGGCAAACTGACCTTGCCAACGCGTCACGTCCCATAAAAGCAAGGGAAATCGAAGCCTGCATCAAGGCTTTCGGCAAACGACCGACCGAATACAAGGTGGCGATTGATGGCCTGTCGGTGTACGTCAACTCGGACAATCCCGTCACTGAAGTTACCGTCGAACAGCTAGAACAGGTGTTCACGGGCAAAATCAAGAATTGGAAAGAACTCGGCGGGTCTGACATGCCGATCACCGTGTACAGTCGTGAAAACAGCTCGGGCACGTACGAGTTTTTCAAAGAACACGTACTCAAGGGGAAAGACTTTGTGGCCAGCGCACAAACCATGCCCGGCACAGCGGCTGTTCTGCAGGCGGTTGCAAAGGACAAACGCGGTATTGGATACGGCGGAGCTGCGTACGGCGCAGGCGCAAAGCATCTTCTTGTCAAAGCCGATGCGAATTCCCCGGGCATCGAGCCGACCGAAGAGAATGTGGTCAGCCAAAAATACCCGATCTGGAGATACCTTTACATTTACGTTAACCCTGCACTGGACAAGGGCGAAATAGCGGCTTACCTGCGTTGGATTCGGAGCGATGAAGGCCAGGCTGTTGTGAAAGAGGTAGGGTACTTCCCGCTCCCGGCGCACTTGCGCGAGAAGTAAGCGGCCTTTCACGCAGCGCGGCACAGTCGCCATCGAATGATCGCAGCGAGACAAAGGCGTTCGTTGCAAGCTCGGCGTTCTGCGGCGCCGCGCCGGCAGGGTAGTTGATCTTGATCGTGGTTTCCTCCTCAGACAAGGTTGTGGTCGGGCGGGATTTCGCGGGGTTGTGGAATCCCGCCCAGGTTTGGGTTCTCGACAAGGCATGCAGAAGGTGAGCACAGCCAGAAAACGGACAATTGGATGGATGGGTGTCCACCGTGGACATCGCGCACGGCCATTGGAATGGTTGGCAGAAAAACTGATATTTCTTGTCTCGCTTTCGGCGATAGTCGTCACAATGCTTATTTTTCTGTTTGTCGCTCGTGAGGCAATGCCCGTTTTTCTGGGCCAGATGAACAGCGCCCTCGTTCTGCCAACGATTCCGGTCGAGGAGATCGACAAGGTCAACCCGGAAGAACTGCGCCGGTACCTCGGTCTGACCAAGAAGCAATTTGCCGAAATGGACCGTGACACCTTGAAAACGTTGATGGAGGTTCGAATTGAGGCTCAGGCTGAGATTCCAACGCAATTCCGCGAAGACAAAGACGCGCGCATCAACACCACGGAATGGCGTTACCTGTTGAAACCGCATCAGTGGACCGGCTATGACCGACCGGTTTACATATGGCAGCCGATTGGTTGGATAAAGAAGTACAACATTGTCCCGCTCATCATTGGGAGTTTGAAACCGACAATTGTTGGGTTGTTGTTTGCAACGCCGCTGGCGATTGGCGCGGCAATTTACGTTTCGCAGCTTGCCGGTGATCGCACACGCGAGCTCGTCAAGCCCGCGATCGAACTGCTGTCGGGCATTCCGTCGGTGGTCATCGGGTTCTTTGCGCTTCTTGTCATGGCGAGCGTTCTGCAGTCTTTGTTCCGATACGAGGTGCGGTTGAACGCGTTTGTTGCCGGGATTGCGCTTGGAATTGCCGTTATACCAATTGTGTTTTCGATCTCCGAAGATGCGCTTACCAGTGTTCCTCGGAGTTACACGCAGGCTGCACTTGCGCTTGGCGCATCCCGATGGCAGACAGCTTATCAGATAGTACTTCCTGCTGCGCTGCCGGGCGTTTTTGCAGCAGTAGTTTTGGGATTCGGGCGTGCCATAGGAGAAACCATGATTGTGCTGATGATTTGTTCTGCAAGCGTAATGTCATGGAACATATTCGAGTCTGCCCGCGGCATAACAACCACAATTGCGGCAGAGATGGCTGAAGCAGTCACGGGCGGGCATCATTACCGGATTCTGTTCATGCTTGGCGCTTTGCTGTTTGCGGTGACGTTTCTGTCAAATCTCACCGGCGACATCATCATCCACAGACTGAAGACAAAGCTGGAGGGCAAGAAATGACCCGGCTCCGGGCCATGAATGGGCAGACCGTCAGCAGGCACTTTCGTGCCGACCGGCGAGATGTGGGCTCGCATTTTTTTACGGTGCTGACGGGCCTCGCGACGTTGTTTATACTTTGCATCCTTGGCGTAATACTGATCAACATCACATGGAACGGCTGGCGGGGGTTGTCGTGGCGGTTCATCACCACAATCCCGACAAAGGACTTCTTTGACATTTCCACCACGGGCGTTTTGCCGATGATAGTGGGGACAACAATTCGGGTTTTTGTGATGACATTCTTCGTGTTGCCGGTGGGCGTGATAACGGCAATTTATCTGACCGAATACGCTCCTGTGCGTTCGCCGCTGACCAGAATCATTCGCGGCGCGGTCAACAATCTGGCGGGTGTGCCTTCAATTGTATTCGGGTTGTTCGGGCTCGGTTTTTTCATTAATTTCATCGGGCATCACATGGACACAATTCTGCGCAGTGCCGAGCCGACGTGGAGTCATCCATCGATTCTGTGGGCATCGCTCACCCTGGCAGTGATGACCTTGCCGGTGGTAATAGTGGCGACGGAGGAATCCCTGCGCACGATTCCGCCGGGACTCCGCGAGGCGAGCCTCGCGCTCGGTGCGACAAAGTTCGAGACGATCATCAAAGTTGTTTTGCCACAGGCATTGCCGGGCATAATGACCGGCGGGATTCTGGCGGTGAGCAGAGCCGCAGGCGAAGTGGCGCCCATTCTGTTCACCGGCGTTGCCTACTACATGGCCGACCTCCCGAAAAACCTGACAGACCAGTTTATGGACCTTGGCTATCATGTGTTCGTTCTCTCGACACAATCCCCAAACATCGAGCAAACAAGGCCGATCCTGTACGCTACCGTCATTGTATTGCTTGCGTTGACATTTGCACTCAACGTCACGGCAGTTTTAATCCGCGCCCGCATTCGGAAGAGGCTGCGCGCATTGAGCTAGAACCGAAGACCAAGAATGCACGACACAACACTCAAACCGCTGGAAGTTGGCCGAGCCGCCAGTGCAGGGCAGCCTGGTAGCACGGATAGAGCCAATTTCATCGAGGTGCAAAAACTGTCGCTTTGGTACGGGGACGCTCAAGCGCTGAAAGACGTCACTTTCGATATTGGCGAGCGCGTTGTCACAGCATTTATTGGCCCTTCAGGTTGCGGCAAATCAACTCTCTTGCGCTGTTTCAACAGGATGAACGATCTGATTGACAGCGTGCGGCTGTCCGGGACGGTCAAAATCGGGGGGCATGATATCAATGCACCCGACGTGGACGTTATCGAGCTCCGCAAGCGGGTCGGGATGGTATTCCAGAAATCAAACCCGTTCCCAAAGTCCGTCTATGACAATGTCGCTTACGGACCACGTCTGTTGGGAATCCGAAACCGGGCCGAGCTCGATGGAATCGTCGAGGAAAGCCTGCGCAAAGCGGCGCTTTGGGACGAGGTCAAAGACAGGCTTCATGAAAGTGCTCTTGGCCTATCAGGCGGGCAACAACAGCGGCTCTGCATCGCCCGCGCAATCGCAGTTGAACCCGAAATCCTCCTGATGGATGAACCGGCTTCGGCACTGGACCCGCTGGCCACTTCGCGCATTGAAGACCTCATTCTCGAACTCAAACGCGATTACACGATCGTCATCGTCACCCATAACATGCAACAGGCGGCGCGCATCTCGGATTACACGGCTTTCTTTTACCTTGGCGAGCTGATCGAGTATGGACCCACAAAGAAGATCTTTACAAACCCGTCCCGGAAGCAGACTGAAGATTACGTGACAGGACGGTTTGGTTGAACCATGCTGATGATATGGAAAGGAATTTTGAAAGCGACATGGCCAGGCTGCAGGAAAAACTGCTGTTCATGGCCAGCCACGCCGAACGCGCAGTGCGCCAGGCCGTCGAAGCTCTCTCCTCGCGCAACGATGCATTGTGCGAGGCAGTCAAAGAAAGCGACGACATTCTGGACCGGCTCGAAGTCGAAATAGACGATCTCGCAGTGAGTTTGTTGGCGCGCGCACCGCTTGCCTCGGACCTCCGACTGGTGACCGTTGCGATGAGGATTTCACAAAACCTCGAGCGCGTGGGCGACGAGGCGACGAAGATCGCCAAACGCGTTCTCCAACTTAACAGCGATTTGCCGCTCAAAACCGCGGTCGAAATCCCACCTCTGGCCGAGATGGCCCTGGACCTGTTGAAAGAGTCGCTCGACTCTTTCTCAAAGCGCGATTCCCTCCGGGCCCGCGCCATCATCAAGAAAGACAAAGCGATCGACGAACTCAACCGGCGGATACACCAGCAATTGGTTGATTTGATGACATCCGACGCTTCCACGATTGTCCGGTGCCTGCATCTGATGGTGATCGCAAAGAGTCTGGAGCGAATTGGTGATCACGCGAAAAACATCGCCGAGGAGGTTGTCTATCTGTGCGAAGCACTGGACATCCGCCACCCGGCTTCAACAGGCCAGTCCGCAGTATGAAAGAGAAGATTCTTGTCGTTGATGATGAGCCAGATGCCGTTGAATTGATCGACTTCAGCCTGAAACAGGCTGGTTACGATGTCATCACTGCTGCTGACGGCGCAGAAGCCGTCCGGAAAGCCCAGTCGTTTCTTCCTAACCTGATTATTCTTGATCTCATGCTGCCCGAGATTGACGGGCTTGAAGTTTGCCGCCTACTGCGCCGAAATCAATCAACCGCCTCAATCCCAATCCTCATGCTCACCGCCAAGGCCGCGGAAGTTGATCGCGTTGTCGGATTCGAGCTGGGCGCCGAGGATTATGTGACAAAACCGTTCAGTCCGCGCGAGCTGGTTTTGCGCATAAAGCGGATACTCGAACGCGGGAAGAAGCTGCCAACAAGGAAGGAACGCATGGCCTTTGGCGACCTTGTCATAGATTTGCCGTGCCACTCGGTGACAGTCGCTGGCCATCCGATCGAGCTGACCGCCACCGAGTTCAGACTGCTGACTCTGCTCGCAGAACGTTCAGGCCGCGTCCAGTCCCGCGATCAGTTGCTCCAGGATGTTTGGAATTACGAAAAAGCCATTGATACTCGGACCGTGGACACCCACATGCGCCGCCTGAGAAAGAAGCTTGGCTCGGCAGCAAAACACCTGGACACAGTCCGCGGCGTTGGTTACCGATTCGTCGAATGACTTTTTGGGTGGTATTGACAGTGTTGGTTGCGCTTGGCGCGCTGGCCGCATACTTCTACTCGGCCAGAAAACTTGATGCGCGCCTGCGGTCTGCACGCGAAGAGATCGACCGGATCAAAGCATCTCATGTCACAACGTTGGCAGAGTTGCGCGCCCAACAGGAGGCAATCTTCAACAGCATTCATGAAGGATTGCTGGTGCTCGATGGTTCAGGCCGGGTTCGGGCTTGCAACCGCGCTTTCAGGGAGCTGTTTGGAACCGACGTGGATCCGATCGGGAAGTCGTTACTGGAGATATTGCGCATTCATGATCTTGCGGATCTGTTGCACAGACTTGAACGAGAGGACCGTGTTTTGGGTTGCGAATTTCGTTACCCAGGGCCAACCGAGCGGATCGTTGAAGTCAATGCCACCGTCGTAAGAAACCAGGCCGGCGACCGTCAGGGGATCGTGCTGGTATTCCATGATCTTTCCAGAGTCAAACAATTGGAAAAGAGTGGGTCCGAGTTGATAGCCAACGTGAGCCACGAGCTGCGTACCCCGGTTTCCATGATAAAAGGTTACATCGAAGCCATTCTCAGCAGCGCCAAGGATGACCCGGCCACATTGCAACGTTTTCTCGCCACCATCGAGCGGCATGCCAACCGGCTTGCGATGTTGATCGAGGACCTTCTGACAAGCGCAGAGCTCGAGTCCGGGCGTGCCGTCCTCAATCTCAGTCCCGTCTCACTCCGTAGCGTTGTGGATGGCGTAATGAAAGAACTGGAACATCGCGCTCGGTCGCGCGGTATCGCGATGACAAATGATTTGCCCGACGTCGTTGTGCTGGGCGATGCGGACAGGCTTCAACAGGTCTTCACCAATCTGTTGGACAACGCCATCAAGTACGGAAAACCGGAGGGCAAGGTCATTGTGGGCGCAATAGCCCTCGATGAAAACCGCATTCAGGCGCACGTGTCCGATGATGGTCCCGGCATTCCTCCAGAGGCAATACCGAGGATCTTCGACCGGTTCTATCGAGTGGACAAATCTCGCTCGCGCGACCAGGGGGGTACAGGGCTTGGGCTGTCGATAGTGCGCGACATTGTCCGCGCGCATGGGGGGGAGGTCTGGGTCCAAAGCAAGCCGGGCCAGGGAACTACGTTTTTCCTGACCTTGCGAAGGCCTTCTATGGACGCGGAGCCGGCGTGATTGCCAGTCCCAAGATCTCACCGGCCGACTGATCAAGCACAGCCACACGGTTGTTTTCCGGTCAGACTTCAGGCTCAGACTCCCCGGTCCCGCCGCTTTGGAATGGAACCTCGCTGGTAGCCCGGCCCCGTTTGACTGCCGGAGCGTGTTGTGGCATCTGGGGCTCAAATATGGGGACAGACACGATATTCAAATATGGGGACAGACACGATATTTTCGACTCTCAGTTTGTCGTGCGGGCTTACGGCTGTAACTAGTCCGCGCGTGAACCTGTTCCTCTTGGGCGGCCTTGATCCATCGACAAGGTGTTGGAGATGATGAATTAGAACGCCAGCGGGGCGTTGGGAATGGTAGTAGAAAAAATTGGAGCGAGCGAAGGGATTTGAACCCTCGACATTCACCTTGGCAAGGTGACGCTCTACCAGCCTGAGCTACGCTCGCGTCCTAAAAACCGCAGGTAACTTTACACGGACGTGAGTTTCTTGCAAGCAATATTTCGCGCACGTCGAAATCCGCAGCTTCTTGGGGAACATCGCACTCCGCGCGCAGTCGGTGTGAGGCTGGATCTCGCCGACGTTTAAGCTCGCCAGCGAAACAGAATTCTGATTTATTTGCGTTCACAGAATCGGGCAGAAATGGCAGGTGCCCGGAAGGTCGCCGATTTGACGTGACGGAAAGCGGTTTGCCGGCGGCATCTCGTGGCCGCCACAACGGGGTTGCCGTAATGAAGAGGCTGAGCCAGGCAGAGGAGTCATTGAATGTTAACGAAGCTCACGATACGTAATTTCAAACGGTTCGAAGACGCGGAGATTGAATTGTCCTCGCCAGTGGTGTTTGTAGGGCCAAACAACTCCGGCAAGACCACTGCGCTGCAAGCGCTCGCTTTGTGGGAACTGGGTTTGCGTCGATGGATAGAGAAACGCGTTGCCTCAGGAAGCAAAGCAAGAGAACGTCGTGGCGTGGTCATTAACCGCCGTGATCTGGTACAACTGCCGGTGCCGCGCTCGGCATTGCTCTGGCGCGACCTGCATTTGCGGCGAACAGCAAAGGGAACCGGCAAGGCCACACAAAACGTGCTTCTCGAAATTTGCGTCGATGGCGTCAGCAATGGAATTATGTGGTCTTGTCCGCTCGAGTTTGACTATTCAACCGATGAGACAATCCATTGCCGGCCCTCGCGCTCCAACGGTGCGGTTGACTTGGACAAGCTCGTTCCCCCGCAAGCGCGGGAGGTGCGCATCGCTTATTTGCCGCCAATGTCCGGCTTGGCAGCAAATGAACGGCGAATTGACGAGGGTGCGATCCACGTTTCCCTTGGGGAGGGACAGACGGCCCAGGTTTTGCGGAACCTTTGCTACAAACTCTGGGAAGCCGAGAATGGCAAGCCGGACCAGGGCGAATGGGGTTCGTTGGTTGCGCAGATGGAACGGCTCTTCGGCGCGGAACTGCTCGTGCCCGAATACGTGGCTGAGCGGGGCGAAATCCAGATGAGCTACCGCGAACCTTCGAGTCGCGGCCAGAAACGTGTGGAACTGGATTTATCCGCTGCGGGACGGGGATTCCATCAAACACTACTCCTGCTGGCTTTTTTGCGGTGGAAACCCGGGTCGGTGGTGTTGATTGACGAACCGGATGCGCACTTGGAGGTACTGAGGCAACGCCAGATGTATTCGGAGTTGACGGAAACATGCCGCCGATTTGCCAGCCAATTGATCATCGCAACGCACTCTGAAATTGTGCTGAACGAAGCCACACGCGACAAGATTGTGGCTTTTGTTGGCAGACCGCATGTGATCAGGCAAAGTGATCAAGTCCGCAAAGCACTTGCCCTGCTCGGACTCGAGCAGTTTCTCCAAGCTGAAACCAGAGGCTGGGTTTTGTACCTCGAAGGCAGCACCGACCTTGAGTCCTTGCGGGCACTGGCGCAGGCGGCCGGTCACCCAGTGCAGCAACGCCTTGCGAATGCCTTTGTGCATTACGTGTCCAACGAGGCGCGCAAAGCGCGTGAGCACTTCTTCGGCCTGTTGGAGGCTTATCCGACACTGCGCGGGGTCGCCGTTTTCGACAACACGCCCGACGTCTCCGTCCAGTCACACCCTCGGTTGTGGGAAGTGAAGTGGACTCGGCGCGAACTGGAAAACTACTTTTGCCAGCCCTTTGTTTTGCGCCGGTGGGTTCAGCAAAGCGCCGCAGCAGGCGACCTGTTCGGCTACAGCGAGCTTCAAAGACGTCAACAAGCAATGGAAGAAGCAATCACCGAGAACACCATTCCTGTGGCACTGAATGACCCGGATCACGTTTTCTGGAGGACCAACAAGGTGAGCGACGAATACCTGCCGGCCGTTTTTGGAGCATTCTTCAAAAAACTGGGCTTACCCAACTCGATGAACAAGTCCGATTACTGCCAGTTGGCCCGCTTGCTAAAGCCCGAGGAAGTCCATGACGAGATCAAGCATGTGCTGGATCTTATCCAAGCAGCAAGTGAAGAAGCTGACAGATGAACTTTATCCCGGAAATGTCACCGACCGACCGGCCAGATGCAGACGAACCGCAACTTCGGTGAGATTTCCGGACCGGCGCTGTCATCAATCCGGCCTGTAACTGATTGCGAGGAGCCGGCGCAGTGCTTCTCGGTTCTGCGCATCGTAGAAGTCCGCCGGATTGTAATTGTCGGTCAAGACAGCGCCTTCGCTCCTGTCCATGGACAAGCGGTTGCCAAAGGCTGCTTCGACCGCCCAGCGGAGTGATTCCGGCACTGACTCGAGTTGAGGCGGTTTGAGCATGACAAACGGTTCGCGGTCAGAGGCAACATAGAACACGTTGCCGTTTTGGGCGTCATGAATCACAACGTTCTTGAAGACCGTGCGCAGAGTGCGAAGAAGCGAAACGCCAAGGAAATCACGTCCGGGTGAAAGGTCGGCGAATGTGTTCATGACAAGCGTGCCGCCCGGCTTGAGACAGCGGTGTACCGCTTGAAACGATTCTCGAGTCATCAGGTGCGATGGTGGCGATTCGCCGAGGAAAGCATCCAAAACAACGGCGTCGTACCGTCTTGTTGTGGTGTTGAAATAGTAACGTCCGTCGCCGATATGCAGCGTTACGCGCGCCGGATCGAACCCGAAAAACTGCCGGGCAATCGGCACCACGGCAGGATTGATTTCGACCACATCGACCTTGACGCCTTCCCTTGCAAGCTGCATCGGCACAATGCCCACGCCGAGTCCGACACAAAGCGCCTCGTGCAGTTCAGGCGTGTAACTCTTCGCCAACCCATAAAGCATGTGTGTGAACAGCGACATGCTTTGTCCAGACTGCGGCGCGTAAGTGTTCTGGGTCAGCAGGTCATTCAAGAACCAGCGGCGCCCGCCGCTCTCGGTTTCAACAACCTGCAGCAACCCAAAATTCGAGTTTGCAGAAAACACTTCCTTGACGCCGACAGTGCCGACGGCTGGGCGTTGAATCGCTGCCAACCCGATGACCAACAGGCTTGCCGCGCCGCCAACAACACCCGGCGACCGGGTCTTGCGACCCCATGCGAAGAAAAACCCAATCGCTGTCGCCACAAGCAGGGCCGCTGTAAGACTCATCGTCACAGAGTTTGGCAAGAGAGGAATCAGGACATAACCGATCAGTATTGTTCCTGCCACGCTGCCGATCGTGCTCAACGAGGTGAGCCTACCAACGATCGAGCCAACGTGCGCGACCGAGCTGGCCATGACTCGGACGAAGAACGGCCCGACCATCGCCAACAGCGCCAATGGAACGAAAAACAACGCCACAGCAGCCATCAATGAACCCGCGGCAAGCCGGAATCTGAGACACCAGTAAGCGACCGACTCACATGCGATGACGCTGAACCCAAGCCATGCCGCTGCGACCACGATGCCGCCGTACACCCATGCCGGCTGGGGCGATTTGTCAGCCAGCCATCCGCCAACAGCATAGCCGGTGGCAAGAGCCAACAAAGTCACTGCGATTTGGGCTGTCCAAACAAAGTGAGACGTGCCCACATACGGCGCGAGCATCTTTGCGCCGAGGATTTCAATTATCATGATGGCAGCGCCTGTCAGCGCAGCGGTCGCGAAAAGGTACACCTTCAACCCCCGCGAGATGATGTCGGATGATGATTTTGGAGCCGATTGTTTCACGCGCCGTTTTTAGTCACGGAAACCGATTGTGGCGACATGAATCTTTTGCGCATTTTCAGCCGCAACGCGTTTCCGATGACAATGATGTCAGATACCCCCATCGTGGCGGCGCAAATAATCGGGCTCAGAAAGCCGAGTGCTGCCAACGGCACTGCAGTTGCATTGTAGAAGAACGCCCAGAACAGGTTCTGTTTGATGGTGCGCAGCGCTGCCGCCGCAAGGTCCAACGCCTCCAGCACTGCTCTCAGGTCCGATCGCAGCAGCACGATATCAGCAGCCTCGCGTGCGACGTCTGTGGCAAGGCCGACGGCAATACCAAGATCGGCCTGTTCTAGCGCGGGGGCGTCATTGATTCCGTCGCCAACAAACGCCACACGTTCGCCATGTTGTTGAAGGTGCCGGATCATTGCCGACTTCTGATCGGGCGCAACACCTGCGAACACGTCAGCGGGATCGATGCCGATTCTGGCGGCAATTGCTCCGGCCGGGCCGGGTTGGTCGCCGGTTACCATGCATACGCGTTTGCCCAACGCTTTCAGCGCCATAACAACCGCTTTCGCTTCTTCACGGGGTGAATCGCTGACATTGAACAGCCCGATCAACTCTCTGTCCCTGGCGAGCCCAATCACAGTCTCGCCGACCGTATCTAGTGCATTGCTCGGTTCCGCGCCTGATTGGATTCCTTCTTGCTGCAGCCATGGCAACGCGCCCAACCGCCACACATGGCCGTCGCCGGCTGCCATGACACCGCAGCCACGCATCTCGCGCCAATCGGTCCACTGGCGAGTGGCGTGGGGCGGTGTGGCAGGTTGATGCTCGCTGTGCGTGGTTTTCGAGTCGCTGTCGTTCTTGTTGAGCAGGCATGCAATGGCGCGGCTGACAAGGTGATTGGATGGGGCAGCAAGGTTTGCCGCAATGACTTCGATCGGCTCTCTTGCACTGATATCTGGCCTGAGGTGTTTGACCGCGGTAACAACCGGTTTGCCCACGGTCAGCGTTCCTGTCTTGTCAAACACAACCGTTGTGATTTTTCCTGCTTTTTCGAGCGCAACGCCGTCCCGCACGAGGAATCCGCGGCGCGCCGCGACGTTTGTCGCTGCCATTATTGCTGCCGGTGTTGCGAGCCCCATCGCGCATGGGCAGGCGACAATCAGCACTGCGACCGCATTTATGAATGCAGCGGCCAGAGCCGTTTCCGGAACGGCTGCGGGCCACAGGTGTCGCGAAAGAACCCGTGCAACAGAAATTGCGCTGTCGTAATCGCTCCACCACCATAATCCTGCAGCGATTGCAACTGCGACAACGACCGGCACAAAAATGCTGCTCACCCGGTCGCCAATTCTTTGAATATTGGCGCGGCTGTTTTGAGCGCGTTTGACAGCAGCGATGATCTTCGCAAGTGCGCTGTGTTCGCCTGTTGCCGTCACGCGAACGATGAGTCGGCCGTCCGGATTCAATGTGCCGCCATAGACAACAGCGCCCGGCCCCTTTTCCACCGGTACAGCTTCGCCTGTCAGCATGGATTCATCCACTGTCGCTCGACCCTCGAGCACAACTCCGTCGGTAGGTATGTTGTCACCGGGTCTAACAACGACGATGTCGCCGGGTCGGAGGCTGCCGATTGGAACCTCGTCTTCGGATTGGTTTGCACCCAACCGACGCGCTTTCGATGGGGACAATTTCAAGAGTGACTTGAGCGCGCTTGCTGCCTGTTCGGTTGCACGCGCCTCCAGCCAATGCCCGAGACTGATCAGAGTGAGAATTGCCGTCGATTCGAGAAAATAGAGGTGCCCGGCCAGGCCGGAGAACAGCAAATACACGCTGAACCCGAATGCAGCACTCGAGCCAAGGGCAACCAAGGTGTCCATGTTTGCGCTCCGTGCCTTCAACTGCGCCCATGCGCCTCTGTAAAATCGTGCTCCACAGAACCCTTGAACGACCAGAGCGAGCAGGAAGCTCGTCCATGCAAACCATGCCTTTCCATGCAGGTGAAGAACCCATTCACCAAGGGCGAGGGGAACCACGGCAGCCAACCCAATGATGATATTCATTCGCCACTTGTCTGATGGCGACCGCGATCTGGTTTCCACGCCTGCAGGGCTTGGGCCACGCAACTTCGCCGAAAAACCCGTGCGCCGCACCGTTTCAACCACAACGTCGGGCGCTGGCGGAGCTCCGGGCAGCCATCGCACCGTCGCTGCGCCGGCTGCCAAGTCCACGGTGACAGACTCGACGCCAGCGACTGATTCAATCGCTTGTGTGGCGCGCCGCGCGCAGTTCTGGCATGTCATGCCCGAAATGGAAAATTCGGATACTGTGATGCGCTTCTCGACTTCCGCTTTATCGTTGACGCCCACATGACTCATGCACGTACATGTGTATCTAATCCGGGCCGATGTCAAACCCTCGCGGTTCAACGCGCCGGGCGAGGACAGATTCCAATTACATCGATTTCCCATTGGCCTGTTTGGCCTTTATCCATCAACGCTCCGTCCTTAACCTCAGAAAAAAGTGCGGAAGACTCGAGAAACCAGGGTCAGGGTCCTGCCTTTCATCTGATTTGGCCGCGCGCGGGCAATCTCAGGAATTGTTCAGGCCATACTGTCATGCGAACGAATTCGCGCAAGGATCGCAGACCTTGTGATCGTTCGATGCTCTCGTCCTGCGGGGATTCATGCTGCCATCCCAACTCCTCGCCCCCGAGAGCGACGAAGTCTCCCCTTTCAGCGCGGTGCGACACTGCGGTGTTCCTGAAACCAGCGCAGTTGTTACGCCTCGCGCATCTGGCTGCACCTGCGCCACGCTGAATACTTATATTGAGAAATCGATCATATTTCCGAAGATTTTCAGACTGCGAGTTTGCCAGGTTTGTCAGTGTCCGCTTCGCTGGTAGCGAGCAGTGCGGACACGACAGCGCGGCCTTCGGAGTACAATTCCACAGTGCGGCCTTCGAAGTTTTACATGGGATAATTTGCGGGGGGACCAAATATGGGGACAGACACGATATTTGATGTCCGACGTACTGGTGGGGAACGTTCAACGTCCAACGCTCAACTCTCAACTTTCATCTGGGTGATCGAAAGGGCGCAAGGTGGGCGGAATATGGGGACAGACACGGAATTTGGAGGACCGGACTTTTGACCCGGCGGACCTGACCAGGCGCCGGTCGGACGGTCCTGGCCGGCGGGGCTTCCAGATATGGGGACAGACACGGTGTCCGGTATACCGATCAGGAACGTTCAACGTGCAACGTTCAACTCTCAACTTTCAACTGGGTGACCGAAAGGGCGCATGGCGGGGCGGGATATGGGGACAGACACGGAATTTGGACGGGCGGACTTTTGACCGGGCGGGCCTGCCCAAGCGCCGGTTGATTGGTCGAGGCCGGCTGCGGCACCCGGATATGGGGACAGACACGATGTCCGGTATACCGATCAGGAACGTTCAACGTGAAACGTTCAGCTCTCAACTTTCAACTGGGTGACCGAAAGGGCGCATGGTGGCCGGGATATGGGGACAGACACGATATTTGGGCGGCCGAGTTTTTGACTGGCTGGACCTGGCCAAGCGCCGGTCGGGCGGTCCAAGCCGGCGGGGCGCCCAGATATAGGGACAGACACGCAATTTGGACGACCGAACTTTTTAGCCGGCGGACCCGACCAAGCGCGCCCGTCGGGCGGTCGAGGCTGCCGGAGCACCCGGATGTGGGGACAGACACGATGTCCGATATGCCAATCAGGAACGTTCAACGCCCAACGTTCAACGGTCAACTTTCAATTGGGTGAGCGAAAGGGCGCATGGTGGGCGGGATATGGGGACAGACACGTTATTTGGGCGTCCCCGGAGCACCCGGATATGGGGACAGACACGATGTCCGGTATGCCGATCAAGAACGTTCAACGTACAACGTTCAACTCTCAACTTTCAATGGAGTGACCGAAAGGGCGCATGGTGGGCGGGATATGGGGACAGACACGCAATTTGGGCGGCCGGACTCTTGACCCTGGGGGACCTGACCAAGCGCGCCGGTCGGGCGGTCCAAGCCGGCGGGGCGCCCAGATATACAGATATAGGGACAGACACGCAATTTGGACGACCGAACTTTTTAGCCGGCGGACCTGACCAAGCGCGCCCGTCGGGCGGTCGAGGCTCCCGGAGCACCCGGATGTGGGGACAGACACGATGTCCGATATGCCAATCAGGAACGTTCAACGCCCAACGTTCAACGGTCAACTTTCAATTGGGTGAGCGAAAGGGCGCATGGTGGGCGGGATATGGGGACAGACACGTTATTTGGGCGGCCGGACTCTTGACCTGGGGGACCCGAGCAAGCGCTGGTCGGACGGTCGAGGCCGGCTGTGGTGTCCAGATATGGGGACAGACACGATGTTCGGTGTACCGATCAGGAACGTTGAACGTCTAAGGTTCAACTCTCAACTTTCAATGGAGTGAGCGAAAGGGCGCATGGTGAGCGGGATATGGGGACAGACACGCAATTTGGGCGGCCGGACTCTTGACCCTGGGGGACCTGACCAAGCTCGCCGGTCGGACGGTCCACGCCGGCGGGGCGCCCAGATATGGGGACAGACATGGAATTTGGGCAACCGAACTTTTGAGCCAGCGGACCTGACCAATCGCGCCCGTCGGGCGGTCGAGGCTGCCGGAGCACCCGGATGTGGGGACAGACACGATGTCCGATATGCCGATCAGGTAAGTTCAACGTACGACGTTCAACTCCCAACTTTCAATGGAGTGAGCGAAAGGGCGCATGGTGAGCGGGATATGGGGACAGACACGGAGTTACGGCGACACCTATCACCGGGTTTTGCATGTCGGTACTGTGGCGTCAGTATGTGCAATGTCTGTATTTTTCAGGGGCGTGAGCCGGGGGCGGGGGACGAAGTCGAGGCAGATATGCCCCAGTCCGGCGACACAGAGCTTTGTGATCAACGGGCGCAAGCACTGCATCTTTGGGCGTCAGGCAACTTTGGTTACGGCTGGGCCGCTGTGCGAAGATTGCGGCTTGAGGCGCGATACCAACACCGCTCCGACTGCAAACAGCACCGCACTGTAGGCAAAAGCTGGACCAGTCCCAAAATATGTCCACAGCGCGCCCACAGCAACGCTCGACGCAAAGTCGCCAATGCCGTTGACCGTTGCCAATACGCCGAAGGCCATCCCATGGTTTTCTTGGCTTACCAGCTCTGCGCAAAGTGAATCTTCCAACGTCTCTTCGACGCCGACATAAACCCCGCCGAGAAGAAACACTGCGCCCAACGTCCATACGTTTCCCGGCAACGCAATCACCAACAGTGCCATCACCGCTGCCGCCGAGTAGCCGGCGGCAAGGACGACAGGTTTTGCAAACCGATCCGCCAGCCACCCCGACAGATAGGCAAATCCGGCATAGAAGACGTTGTGCAGCAGGTACAACCCTGCCGCCACGCTGGCGGCCGTGGACACACCCATGCTTGAGGCAAGGTTCTGCGTGGCAAGCAGGATCAACATCGAATGCGCAAAATCGCCTGCACCAAACAACCCAACCGCCACGAGGAACCGACGGTAGTTCGGAGGCAACATGCGCAGTCGTTGGCCAAATGAAATGTGTGGCACCGGCCTCCGTTCACGCTCTTTGACCCCAAAGGCGATAAAGCCCGCTGCCAACACCCCGGGAATCAGCGTGAGCGCAAACAACGTCTGGTAATTATGGTGGACCAGTGGCAACAGTGCGAAGGCTGTCGCCGGACCGACAATCGCACCCAACGTGTCCAGCATCCGCTCGAACCCGAATGCACGTCCATAGGTTTCCTGCGTGACTGCGGCGGCAAGCAATGCTTTGCGCACCGGCGTGCGCACTCCCCGTCCAAGCCATGCCGCTGCACGCGAGATCAACACATGCCACGCTGCCGACGCCATGCCAAACGACGCCGTCCCGAAGGCGGTCAGGAGGTAACCAGCGACTGCGATTGGTTTACGCCTGTGCAGCTTGTCGGTGTAATAGCCGCTGGCCATTTTGGCAAAGCTGGACAATCCATCGGAAACGCCTTCGATCAGGCCCAGCCATGCTGCCGCAACACCCATGGAGGCAAGGAACGCCGGCAACACGGTTGTCGCAATTTCATGTGACCAATCGCTGAACAGGCTGGCGAGACCGATTCCCAAAACGGTTCGGTTCAGCCAGCGTTTTGAAGTCGAGCCTGATACTTGCATGTCAGATCATGACTGCCGTTGCACTGTCCGATAAAATCTCTGGTTGTGATTTTACCAGACGCGACGATCGTTTTGCCATCGCGAAACCGACACAAACAGCTCAGCGCGTCGCAGCCGCGACCAAACGCTCGAGGCGTAACCATTGCCCTTGTTGCAGGAATAGTGATGTGTCGCGCCGCGCTGAAAAGGGCGACTTGGTCGCCTGAGGGGAGATGCTGGTCGGATCAGCAGACGAACAGTTCTAAGGCAAAAGTCTCGAACCACACGCTGATCTGCGATTTCGGCGCAGATTATCCAATATTACACTCCAAAGGCGCACTGTGGTGACCGCATTACTCACTGCTAGAGAAGCAGATACTGACAAACTGAGTAAACTCACAGTTTGAAAAACTTCGCAAATATGATCGATTTCTCAATATGGAATCTGGTCATGGGTCCGGGATGTCATGGCAGATCGTCCTTGTTTCGCTTTGGCGAAACAACCAACATATTGACAACCAACCGAACGCTGGTTGATGACGCGGGGCAAAACACCCACCAGCCAAGCGTGATCTGAAAACGGGATTTGCAAGATCGTACCATCACATGATCAACGGCGAAAACGTCAAGAACTTCCAAGTTGCGCGGATGTCTCCACTGATTCTGGGACTGACAGTTCTTGTCTTGGCACTGCCACCGGCACTTGTGGTCGGTGCTCTGTTGGGAAGACGCATGCTCGCGTTGCCAGCCGCGTTTTTGGTCGTGCTGTACATATGGGTCTGGCTTTGGTTCAGGCCGACCCGGTTTGTCGTTCATGGCGGCGGAATCCGTGTTGTCTGGCCGCTGAGAAACTGCGAAATTCCACGAGAGGACATTTCGATCGCCCGAGTTGTGGAAAGGCGCGATCTGCTAAGAGAGATCGGTTTTGCATTGCGCATTGGTGTTGGAGGGCTCTGGGGGGGATTTGGCTGGCTGTGGGCAACACGTCGGGGATTGGTTCGGATGTATATCACGCGCACGGATCGATTTGTATGGATCGAGCGTGTGGGTGGCAGGCCGTGGCTGATCACGCCGGAGAACCCCGATGAATTTGTTCGGGCGCTGGGTTTCGGGCTGGATTCCGGCGCGTAGCCCGCAGTGGGTTTGTGCGGCTTGCATTGTCGAAGGACTGTTGGTTCACTGGAGCGGCATGGCATTGCCTTACAGAATTTCGACGTTGTTATACTGTTTCAATGAGCGGGACGAAGTTTTGCTTCTCGAACGCGCGCAGGAACCGAACCTCGGTCAATGGAGCCCTTGCGGTGGCAAACTTGACACTGCCTCGGGCGAATCGCCTTACGCTTGCGCGTGCAGAGAGGCGTTTGAAGAGATCGGCATGGTAATCAAGCCGCGTGACCTGCACCTCACTGGAATAGTCAGCGAGTACGGTTACCAAGGGAAGGCCCATTGGTTGATGTTCTTGTTTGAAGTAAAGCGGAAGCTCGAAAAAGTTCCACCGCCAATTCGTGAGGGGCGATTTGCTTTTTTCCCGAGAAACGCGCTCAGAAAGCTTGCATTGCCGCAGACCGATCGAGAGCGGATTTGGCCTTGGTTTTGGCGACATCGCGGCGGGTTTTTTGCAGCGCATTGCCGATCGCATCCAAACGGGCCCAACGAATGGGTGCTTGAAGAGTCGAAACCAATATGAGGATATGAGGATTGGGACGGAAAAGACCGTCATCGACCGACAGAGCGACGAGTTTTACATGACTGAGGCGCTCCGGCAGGCGCGCCGAGCTTACGAGGCCGGCGAAGTCCCGGTCGGCGCCGTCATCGAACGCAACGGACGCATCATAGCCCGCGCATGGAACCAGGTCGAATTGCTAAACGACGCCACCGCACACGCCGAAATGCTGGTCCTGACCAAGGCAGAAGCTGCCGTCGGCGATTGGCGGTTGACTGACTGCACAATGTACGTGACCAAAGAACCGTGCCCAATGTGTGCAGGCGCGATTGTCCACACTAGACTGCGCAGGGTCGTCTTTGGGGCGGCAGACCCGAAGGCCGGCGCCGCCGGCAGCGCAATGAATCTTCTACAGTTCCCGAGCCTGAACCACCGATGTGAGATCACGGGCAAGGTTCTTGAGCGCGAATGCAGAGAATTGCTCCGCCAATTCTTCGCCGAACAACGTGCCATGGCAAAGTCTCAGGCTCCGTCGAAAAACGGAAACAGAACACATCGGCACGGTTCTCAGCGCAGCGCAGCCGAAACCGAATGATTGCGGTGAAGTAAGAGCATTCGTTGCAAGATCGACGCTCTACCGCGCTGAATGCTTATATTGAGAAATCGATCATATTTGCGAAGATTTTCAGACTGCGAGTCTGCTGAGTTTGTCCGTATCTGCTTCTCTGGCAGCGAGCGGTGTGGTGACCACGGTGCGGCCTTCGAAGTATCACATTGGATAATCAGTGCGGGACCAAATATGGGGACAGATACGATGTTTGGGGGGCCGGCGGAGCAAATGGAGGGACAGGCACGATATTCTGATATGGGGACAGGCACGATGTCCGGTACACCGATCAGGAACGTTCAACGTACAACGTTCAACTTGCAACTTTCAACGGGGTGACCGAAAGGGCGCATGGTGGCTTGGATATGGGGACAGACACGGAGTTTTGCCGGTCGGCGGTCCAAATAGAGGGACAGACACGATATTTGGCCCGGGCGTCCGGATTTTCGACACATTGGAACTGACTCAGCGACCGGTCGGCCGGTCCAA
>Ga0315298_1001508_pt1 | contig 42332 bp, 48 predicted proteins | sample WHS_1_MG_FD_203077 | JGI IMG/M metagenome (GOLD analysis project Ga0315298, IMG submission 203077) | Extremophilic microbial mat communities from Washburn Hot Springs, YNP, Wyoming, USA - WHS_1_MG | ecosystem: Environmental > Aquatic > Thermal springs > Hot (42-90C) | place: USA: Wyoming... | reverse complement strand
TAGAATAAAGATGAGGGGAAGGGAAAGCCCTGATCCGCCTGCTGAGAAGAGACCTCTACTGGTAGAGATACCAGCAAGCCTCATCGTTGAAGCAGGAAGCCCCTTGCGATAGCGAGGGGTAGTTCACTTTGGAGGGCATGTTATAGCCTTAATTCTGAAAAGATGAAACATCTTTGACAGGGAGTGAGTGGTTCTGGACTTCCGCTGCTTTCAAAAGGTTGAGTCGGCGGGGGCCCCTTCCTGAAGGGGGTCACTCCAAATTTATCGGGCTTTGCGCCCTACTCTTCATAGAGCACTCCTATTTCCTTTAATTTCTGGTGAATTTTTTCCACTGCTATCTTGACTTCGTCTTCATGTTTTGCCCCTGTGCAAACCATCTTTCCTGAAGAAAATATCAAAAGTACTACTTTTGGCTCATTCATCCTGTATATAAGACCTGGAAATTGCTCCGGCTCATACATCACATTTTCTAACAAAAACGCCGCCTTCTCTAGGTTGACCTCCGCATTCAGATTGGCTGAGGCAACAATATTCTGAATCTGGATCTCTGGAGTCCCTATGATTACAATGTTTCTGTCCTTTAGGTTCTTTATAATTTTCTTGACCGCATTGTGGACCTCCTTCTCGGATTTTGCCCCAGTGCACACCATCTTTCCCGAGGAGAATATTAGTGTTGCAGTCCTGGGCTTTGATAATCTGTAGACCAGTCCCGGAAACTGTTCAGGGTTGTACTCTACCCCCGGCACGTTCCCGGAGATAGCGTCCAGGTCGATATTCTGGTTCATTGTCACCGATGCCACGACATTTTCTATTCGAACAGAAGGTTTTAACACAAACACTCGCTCCGAAAAATTAATTTATATATTTTAAAAACTTTGCCGTCATTTATAAAGCTTTTTTGTTTTCGATCTTACAAACCAATATGCAGAACCTAGAGGGAAGAATTATCAAAATAATTAAAACTAGTAATATCCCAAAAACTATCAGTGGGTTCTTTATCCAAATGAAGGGGTATCCGAGATATGGAACATACCATACAACTTTTCCAATTACCCTGTCTTCTGGGACCCAGCTCTTGGGATTGTATGGGTTCTCGTCTGGATAGGCGTTTGCGTCCCCCTTTGTAAGTATGTAATACTTTCCGTTAATCTCCTCCTTGTCTATTGCCCTGTGCGACCACGGAACTGGGTCATACACCGCAAACAAAAAATAATCGGCGATCTTCGTATCCGGAAAGTAAAAAACTACCACATCGCCGATGGGCTTTTCACCAGCAACTATCTCCTCCCCTGAAACCTTCTGAATGAACAGGAGGGAGCCCGTTGGGATAGTTGGCTCCATACTTCCCGACATCACCGCCGCGAAGGGCATGTTCGTCCCAGAGACTGTTCTTGCCACTCCGCTAAATCCAAATACGAAGATCAAAAAAACCAAAAGTGCCTTGAGAAAGAACTTATTATCCTTCGACATGTCCATCTACTGCCTCAATGGGCCCATCCCAAACTTCAACGCGAGCCTGTCAGCCCTTTCCTGGATCCTATTTATCTCCTCTTCAGTGAGATGTCTGAATCTGCCCTGCAACTCCAAGTATTTCTTCACGGGCTCTCTCTTAGGGACCTGAACGGTCAGCCTTGTAACGCCATTCTCGACCTCGTAGAGTGGCCAAAGTCCTGTCAAAACTGCCATCTTTCCAAGCTCTATACCCAGGCTTATGTCGAACCTCCAGCCTGTTGGACATGGTGTGAGGATGTGCAGGAGCGCAGGACCTTCTACTTCTAGCCCCTTCTTGACCTTATTCATCAAGTCGATGGGATAAGAGGGGCACGCTGTAGCCGCGTATGGGATCTCATGTGCGACTGCTATGCCAACAAGATCTTTCTTCTGCGTCTTCTGACCCATGGATCTCTTGCCCGGCGGGGAAGTCGTCGTCGCCGCACAGTAGGGGGTGGCTGAGCTCCTCTGTATCCCCGTGTTCATGTATGCCTCATTATCATAGCATATGTACAAGAAGTCGTGACCCCTTTCAAGTGCCCCGCTGAGCGCCTGGAGGCCAATGTCGAAGGTCCCACCATCCCCACCAATAGCTATAACGTGGGGGTTCTCTTCTGACTTTTTCTTCCTTCTCAACGCCTTCATGGCACTCTCTATTCCAGAAGCCAGAGCAGCAGTGTTCTCAAACCCCAAGTGGACCCAAGGGACTCTCCATGCCGTCTGCGGGAAATAAGATGTGGCCACCTCGAGACACCCCGTCGCAGTGGTCACAATTATGTTTCTCCCAGCTGCCTTCAGTACCTGCCTTATCGCTGTTGCCGCTGTGCAACCCGCGCACATCCTGTGACCAGGTGCCAAGAACTCATCTTTTGGGACTTCCTTTATGGTTCTAAAACCGAGAGTCATACAATCGCCTCTTTTCCCACTTTCACTCTCTCAACCCCACGTAAATACACGGCCTAGATTTTCCTTCCCTAACGACATCCTTAACCAAACCAAACATCGACTTAAAGTCATCCGCTGGAACATCCCTTCCCCCCAACCCTGCGACAAAGCTCTGCAGCAGCGGTCTCGATCCCCGTTCGTACAAAGTTGTGGCGACCTCTGCGAAGAGCGGGTTTGAAGGCCCTCCTGGCGTCACTGCTCTGTCCACGACTCCAACCCCTTTCAAATCTCCGAGGAGAGCGACTATCTCCTCTTTGGGGAAGGGCCTGAAGCATCTAATTGACAATACTCCTACCTTTTCCCCCTCCTTCCTCAATCCGCTCGCCACAACTTTTGCAGTACCTGTGAGAGCGCCCATTGTGACCAGGGCATATTCAGCATCTTCCATCATGTACTCGTTCACGAACTTATACTCCCTTCCAAACCTCTCGCCAAACTCCTTATCTACATCCCTTATCTTCTCCCTGCTCTTTTCTATGGCATCCACAACTTGGTATTTCATTTCGTAATATGCCTCCGGCGGTCCAACAACACCTATACTGTAAGCAAATTTTGGTGAAACTCTGTTTTGCAATGGCCTTGATGGCACAAACCCCCTCACCAGATCCTCATCCGGGAGCACAACGGGCTCGTATGTGTGGCTCACTATATACCCGTCTAAATTCACCATAACTGGCAACAACACGTCTTCCGCAATCTTGAATGCCTCCAGCGTTGTATCAAAGGCCTCTTGTGCCGAGGTCACCCAAAGCTGTATCCACCCGGCGTCCCTCTCAGCCATAGCATCAGAGTGGTCATTCCATATGTTGAGTGGGGCAGATAGAGCTCTGTTGACATTAGCCATCACGATGGGGGTCCTCAGCCCAGATGCCATGAAAAGGACCTCATGCATGTATGCCAAACCCTGCGAGGAGGTGGCCGTGAACACCCTCGCACCCGTCAGCGATGCTCCGACACAGGCGCTCATGGCAGAGTGCTCCGATTCAACGTTGATGTACTCTGCCTCTAGCTCCCCGTTAGCCACAAACTCTGACAACTTTTCCACAATAGTTGTTTGAGGTGTTATGGGATATGCTGCTATCACATCTACATCAGCCATCTTGACTGCGTATGCCACCGCGTAATTTCCCGACAGTCCTAACCTCTTCAATATCAACCCTCCTTGACCATAGTTATCGCCTTAACTGCACAAGCCTTTTGGCAGATCCCGCACCCCTTGCAGTAAGAAAGGTTAACATCATAGGTTCCATCATCGTTTATCTTTATCGCACCCTCAGGGCAAAATATCCAGCACATCCCACACTTGGTGCACTTTTTCTTATCGAAGACTGGCCTGAAGGTCCTCCAAGAGCTTACATCAAATTCTACTGAACTTCCTGGCTCCACAATAGTGCCGCCTATGGGTATCTCTTTCCATCCCTTTAACCTGCTCACATGCTCCCCTCCCTGTCAAATATTTTGGTCTGAGCAAATGCAGCTCTAACCGCAGCAATGTTCTTCTCGGCAAATGCCTTGAACCTCTCCCTGATCACATCTTCCACGCTGCCCAGTTTCACTATACCAGTCACTTTGACTAAAGCCCCCAGGATTGCTGTATTGGTTACGGGGGTACCCAACTCTTTAATGGCAATTCCCGTGGCGTCGACTGTTGCGACCTTGCGAGCGTTTGGGAATTTCTTGGCGTACCTCTCTGGCTCATACGCCGAATTCAGCACAAGAGTGCCTCCCTTCTTAAGCCCTTCACCTATCTCGTCCCTCTCTGACAAGTGGTGGTCCAATACGACAACAACATCGGGCTCATATATTTGGGTCCTGAGCAGAATCTCGCTATCATTTATGCGGGTAAATGCCAATACGGGAGCGCCCCTCCTCTCTGGACCAAAAGCAGCAAAGGCTTGGGAGAATTTCCCCTCATTGATTGCTGCTGTGGCCAAAATCTCTGCAGCAGTTACCGACCCTTGTCCTCCTCTGCCATGCCATCTTATCTCCAGCATATGCTTGCACCTAGATTGTAACAATTAATTTAGCCACATCCTTTAAAAATGTACCTTTTGGCTAGGACATGCGTTAATGATAAATATTCTGGTCCCCATAGCCATTTTGAGGTTATCGCATTGCAAGATGTAATCGTAACAATAAAGCAATACCTCGACGATGGCAAGGGTTTTGAGCTGGTATTCGAGGGAAGCTCTCCGGTGCTCAGCGATGTAAAGGGCATCTCAAAGCTGGAAATATCGAAAGGTGAGATGCGCGGTCTGCCAATTAAAAAAGGTGGGAAGAAAAAGATATTGGAAGAGCAGAAGTCCGTGATCCTCAACACTTCAAGGATCCTCGTTGATAATAAAGTCCCATTCAAAGTGACGTTGGGATCCAAAGAAGCCACCATTCGGTTCGATCTCGACCACTACATACATTTGTATCCAGACAGGTGTGTGGTTGTTGGCTTCAATAACTTTGAGGAGCGCCCCCTCTCCCTCATAAAGGAGTGCCTTTCGAATTACCCGAATTTGAAACTCCTGACACCAAAGAGGTAAATATAAATGAAAAAAATCTCAGCGATCCTATTCAGCATATCACTCATCCTCTTGTTCTCTCCAACCTTTGTGTATTACCTCATGAGAGGGACGATAAATTCAACAAGATACTTGCTCCTCATAAGCATTGCTCCTTTCCTGTTGGGGATCATTATATCATTGATCTCAAAGAAGCTAGACACTGGTGAATCAGCCTGAGCCACAACTAATCAGGGGTCTGAGCGATCCGGTGGAATAACAGTTGTGGGCTGGTCAGACCGCTAAGCTGGTTGTAGGGGCACATTTTTATAATCATTCATTCTTCTGGAGCTGTTGCTAACCCCTCGCACTTCATTTTTTATTAAAATTAAGTTTTGTAATCCTTGATGTACTCCTTCATTAGAGCGATATATGCTTCTGAGGTCCTCCTCATTCTTTCTCTGTCTCTCTCCTCGACGGCTCTGACAACTTTCGCGGGTACACCTATGACTACGCTTTCCTTGGGTATCTCCTTACCTTCCGGGATCAGCGCACCGGCACCTATAATGCATCCCTCTCCGATCTTCGCTCCTGTCAGTATGATCGCCCCCATGCCGACAAGGGTTCCCTTTCCTACTTGGCAACCATGCAATATACAGCCATGCCCCACTGTGCAATCATCATCAACTAAAGTGGGAAAGCCTGGATCTGTGTGTAGTATTGAACCATCCTGTATACTGACCCTCTTACCTATTGTTATCCTTTCTATATCGCCTCTCAGGACGGCGAATGGCCATATGTTCGATTCCTCTCCAATTAAAACATCCCCTATGACCGTTGCCATTTCATGGACAAATGCTGAGGCGTCTATTATGGGCTCTCTGCCCTTAATCTTTTGTATCATGCCCTGTCACCTAAAACTCAAATAGAGACACTCTGGATATCTCTGCATTAATGAAGTATTTGAACTTGAAAGTATCTCTCCACTCCGGCTTGTCCATCACACCTTGGAAGCAGACCCCTATCACGCAGTCAAGATCACTCACAGAACTGAGTTTTCTCCTCAAAGTGCTCGGATCGACCTGCGTTTTTGGCATAGCCAACCCGCCCAACAAAACAACGATCTGAAAACCTTCTCTGGCAACACAGTCCTCCAAAGTGTATCCGTAACCCTTCCTGTCAACTAGCTCCACAATTTTTTCCGTCTCACCATTTGGAGAGAAATGTGACCTTACGGGTAGGTCCCTTATGCTGTAAGTCAGAAATTCGGCAAAAGGCAGACAAGTATAAGGAGTACCTACAAAGAGCAATCTCCCACTTCTGTTAGATTTTACCACCGCGCTCCTGAAACACCTGCTCAGACCTACAAGCCCTTTCTCTACCATTGTCTCCAATTTTCCTCATCCTTTGAGATATTATTTGGTGCTTCCTTGATATTTATTTGTAAATAAAGGTCTCGCCATAGTAACTCTGGGTTTTCAGAAAAATCAAAGACCAAGGACATTCAGCTATTGGAGTGCCAAAGTATTTTGCCGCCTTCACTCTGCCTTTCTTTCAACCACTATCTTACAACGTGTTACCAAGGCAGCGATGACCCCCAGCGCTGCCAGCCAAGGCGCCAGGACTGCTCCTACAATACCTACCGTTGCAGGAATCTCCAAGAGCGTTTTACAGATCTTTCGGCGAGAAAGCCCACGGTTCTAACCGTGGGATGAATCGCCACTAGATTTATATTTCTTATAATTATTAGTACTTTCTGGTGTGGTCCGGATGTCCAAAAGCTCGAATAAGGCTCCGGACTGAACTGGGTGGGAGGGGTTCGAGCAGAGATACAACCATTAAATATAGGCTACCTCCATAAAGGTAGCATTAACTGGGTGGTGGCACACCCATTGCAGATAGCCCCTGAGCAGTGAGGGATGAATGCTGAAACAGATGTGTCCCTGAGCGCTGAAGGGGCTGTGTGCAAGAATCTCCCGACTTTAGTCGTGGAGAGTGTCAATCCCACAATTATGGCAGTACGGCATATTGCTCACTGGTAAATGGCTCTACACCCTACCACTTAATCTTTGCTGGGAGATCGTCCGATAAGAGATTCGCCCACTCTTGCCCTCTTGAATAATGAAGTGAGTGAAAGTGTACATTAAAAAATCCTAAGCTTAACGCCTAGATTCATTCTTAGGTAACAGGCAATTGGTTCGAACCGAAAAAGAGAATATCCCGAAGAATATAGAAGATAATGGGGAATGCTTTGAACAAGCTGAAAGCACTACTAACCGAGCTCTCACGAGGCGAGATCCCGAAGGGGCCCTCCCCAGCTTTCACCCCCGTTCATCTCGTTAAGGCCCTCTTGCTATTGGAGTCTAGCAGCATGGGGCGCCAGTTAATGTCTAAGATGCTAGGTTTGGGCGAAGGATCAGCCAGAACCCTTGTCAAAAGGCTTGCTGAACGAAAGCTGGTCTCTATTGATCCTGTTGGTGGTTGCAATTTGACGGAAGAAGGCAGGCTCATAGTGAGCGAACTGCGCCAGAAAATCCCCTCCTCAAAAGAGTTTACCTTGGAGGAGTTCGGGATCAAGCTACCTTCTTTCGCAGTTCAAGTGAGGGGTTCTTCGGTGCTAACAATACCTATCACAAAGCTTAGGGACGTTGCAGTAAAGAATGGCGCTGATGGCATGTTGGTGTTTACTGTCAAGGACTCAAAGATCTCGCTACCGATGATATTGGACGACGTCTCAAGGGACTACCCTCGCCTCGTGGAAATGATCAAGAGCTCTTTCTCTCTAAGAGATGGAGATTTCATCTTAATAGGGTTCGCGGAGGATAAAAACGCCGCGGAACATGGCACTCTCGCGGCCGCCATCTTTTGCACCCTCGAGTATTAATTTTTGCCTCCTTGTACTTTTTTTTAGCGAAAATTATAAATTTATGGCATAATAAGACAAATTATAGGTGTTTATTAAATGAAAAAAAGTATTATTGTACTTTCAATTATCCTTATTGTATCCATAGGTGTGGTTGCAGGTATGTACGGCGCCGGACTCCTAGCACCAGCCCAGAAGGTTAAGGTCAGGATAGGCTACCTTACTGGAGACCTGCACCATTTAGCCCTTCACGTGGCGGTTGCGAAAAATTACTTTGCACAATATGGCATAGAATATGAACTTTATGAGTACATAAACGGGCCGACCCTCATGCAACACTTCGTGGTAGGAGAGCTTGACTTCGCCTATGTTGGCACTCCGCCAGCTCTTACTGCCAGAGCCAGCGGAATAGGCTCTAATGTGACTTCGCTACCTGTGGTAATAGGCTCTGGGAATTTGGAAGGATCTGCGTTGGTGGTGAACCCAGAAGTTATAAAGAGCGTAAGCGACCTTAACAACAAAAAGATTGGGACGCCAGGGACCGGGACGATACAGGACGTACTGATCACCACTTACGCAAAGAACAACAACCTTAACATTACAAAATACCCAGGGCGAATCTCCGACCTACCAATTCAGTATGGAAGGGGGGAGATCGACGGATTCATAGGTTGGGAGCCCTACCCATCAATAGCGGTTTATCAATATAACGCGTCAGTACTACTCACCTCTCATGACATCATGCCAAATCATCAATGCTGCGTACTAGTAGTCTCTGACAAGTTCTTAGCATCCAAACCAGACATTGTGGATAAGATGGTTGCCATACACAGAGCCGCCATAGACTTTATCAACAACAACCCAGCCGAGGCTAAGCAGATCGCAATGAATGTTACCAAACTACCGATGCCGGTGATAGATCTCGCATTCTCGCACATGTCATTCTCAAAATCTGTGAATGTCGATAGCATCAAAGCCTTTTTAATAGACATGATAAGGCTAGGGATCATCAGAAATGTAGATATGAGCCAAGTGGATAGCTTCATAAACGGCTTCATTAATACCAAATATGTATCTGGTTGAACGTGGTCTCAATGAGAAAGCTGTACTCTCGTCTGCAGTCTTTACTTTTTGCGTCAGCATCTGTCATCGTTTTCTTCATTTTGTGGGAACTGGCTGCCTCATACTTACAATCTCCATACTTTCCGGATCCCTACTCAGTCCTGAAGGCCTTTATCACCATAATTACGGTCGGGGACATCGACGGCTACACGTTGGCTTGGCACACACTAATGAGTCTTGAGCGAGTCCTGCTTGGATTCGCTGTTGGTAGCGCAACAGGCGTGCCGATTGGTTTGCTCTTGGGAATAAAACCAACACTTAAAAATGCGGTCACGCCCATTATAGAGCCGATCAGGTTCATTCCGCCTATAGCATGGATACCCCTTTCAATAGTCCTGCTCATCGGCATGTACAGGTACGTGTTCCTAATATGGGTTGGCGTCTTCTTCCCCGTGCTACTGGATACTATAGCCGGCGTCAAAAGGACCTCGATAACGCTGATACAAATGGCAAGGACATTTGGGGCTGACAACAAGAATATAATCACAAAGATCATATTCCCAAGCTCCCTCCCCGAGATCATGAATGGTCTCAGGGTTGGACTTGGAGTCGGCTGGATGTGCATCGTGGCCGCCGAGATGATAGGGGGCGAACCCGTTGGGCTGGGGAGACTAATACTGAAGTATGCAAACCTCCTCCAGATCGACACAGTGATAGTTGGGATGATAACAATAGGTCTTGTGGGCCTTGCCATGAATTATTTCATACTATTTTTGGAGAAGAGGATGTTTAGGTGGAGGGTTGAAATAAGGGCGTAGGTGTGCGAATTGGATAAGGCCATTCTCCTGGAGTCGGTATCAAAAAAATACGATGTTGGCTCAAGCTCGCTAAAGGTGATAGAGGATCTCACATTCGATGTCAATAAAAACGAGTTCGTCTGCGTAGTCGGCCCATCAGGTTGTGGTAAGACCACACTCCTCAGGATCGTTGCAGGGCTTGAACCCCCCTCCTCTGGCAGGGTGCTCGTTTTTGGTAGACCTCCAGACCCCAAAATACAGAGGTTCGGAGTCATCTTTCAAGAGGATTCTCTACTTCCTTGGAGGACCGTCCTCGGGAATGTGGAGTTTGGGCTTGAAATTCAGAACTACCCAGAGGCAGAACGAGAAAGGGTAGCCAAAACTTTTTTGGAACTTGTGGGGCTCCAGGGATTTGAGAACTACTACCCGCACCAAATATCTGGGGGAATGAAAAAGAGAGTTGCCATAGCTAGGGCATTGGCAATAGACCCTGATCTGATACTTATGGACGAGCCCTTTGCAGATCTTGATGCCCAGACGAGGTCTCTCATGCAGAGGGAACTGCTAAAGATATGGTCAAAGCTCAACAAGACTGTCCTCTTCATAACTCACAATGTCGAAGAGGCTGTCTTCCTTGCACAGAGAGTTGTTGTTTTGACTAAACGCCCCTCAAGGGTTAAGCAGATAATCGATATAGATCTTCCCTACCCGAGGGCTAGACTTAGCCTCCCATTCATATCTTACCGAGAGCGGATATTGACCGCCTTCCATGAGGAATTGGAGGGCATCTGATATGGAAAAAGAGCTAACAATCCGCGATGAGCTGATAAACGCTGCTATGACTTCCAACGAAGCATTCTCGGCGACTCTAAAATCAATAATGCGACGAATGGACATCTCTGCAAAGGATCTGAGCGAGGGGTCTGGCATCCCACTCAGCACCATAAACAAGATACTCTCAGAATGTAGAGACCTTCGCCTCTCCACTCTTAGAGACATCCTGAGGTACCTTCATTCTCTCGAGGTCCCGCAGGCCGATATCGTAATCGGGGTGATTGCTGCAAGACCCTCGCTCGACACGATATCAAAACACCAACTGTTGGCAAAAGGTAAGCGCGTGATTATAAAAGAGTACCCTGCCCTGACAATAGAGGATGCCATAATAGCCGCGATAAAGGCGGAACGGGATAGAGTAAACGGCCTCGTCTGTGCCTCCATTGTGGCCAGTATAATAGAGAAGTTCGTGAGAATTCCAATTGCAACAATAAAGATTGAGGAATCAAACATTCTGGACTCAGTGAACCTCCTCGTTGAGAAAATAACCTCAACTGGTTAATTTATAAATGTTTTTTATTAATTATTAATAAATAATTAAAATATTAGTTCTTAAAACCATTTTAATACGATCCATTCTAATTTATGGGTCGAGGGCAAGATTTTTAACCCCCCAGTCATCTATCCACACACAAGAAATCTACAGAGAGGAGTTCTATGGCAAAATATCCGGACAAAGTGAATTTGTACGACGACCGCGGGAAGCTCTTCGACACGAACGTTCCAATCGAGGCTCTTAGCCCTCTAAAGAACACAGCAATACAAAAAATCATCTCATACGTGAAACAATGCGTCGCAGTCAACTTGGAAGGCGTTGAGAAGGCACTGGCTACAGGCGAAGTTGGAGGGAAGTGGTGCATAATCAGGGGCAGATCTCTAAAGCTTGATCTTGTCAAGAACGCAGGTAGCGTGGCCGACTCGCTAAAGAAATGCCTGCAGGTAGATCCTGGCGACGACACGGAGGTAAAGGTCCTGAAGGGCGGAAAACACCTCCTCGTGAAGGTCCCAGCAAAGCGGCTAAACGCGGGTGTGGAGTATACCACAGGTGTAACAGCAGTTGCTGCTGCCCTCTGTTGCACAATAATCGAGAACTTTAAAGTCAACATTTGGGATGCCGATCTTGTACACGCTGCCGTCTGGGGAAGATACCCCCAGACCATGGAGATGCTGGGTGGTAACGTCTCCTCGCTCTTGGCAGTGCCGCAACAGAATGAGGGTATGGGTTACGCCCTTAGAAACATCCCCTGCGCCCACATAGCCCTAATCGCGAAGAAGAATGCGATGAATGCTGCCGCTCTTTCGTCAATATTGGAACAGACTGCCATGTTTGAGATGGGCGACGCCATTGGCAGCTTCGAGAGGTTCCACCTATTGGGTCTGGCATATCAGGGATTGAACGCGGACAACATAGTCTACGATCTGGTTAAGGAGAATGCAAAGACCGGAACGCTGGGAGACGTCGTCATATCGACCGTGAAGAGGGCCCTCTCAGACGGTGTTATCAAACCCTTAAAGAAGACGCCTTCTGGTTACACGCTTTATACCACAAGCGACCTGAACAAGTGGAACGCCTATGCCGCAGCAGGACTTTTGGCTGGGACGATGATCACCTGCGGAGCTGCTAGGTCCATGCAGCACGCCCCCTCAGTCTTCATATACTTCAACGACCTCATAGAAAGGGAGACAGGTCTCCCCGGAGTGGACTTCGGCAGGGTCGCAGGCACTGGTGTGGAGATGTCATTCTTCAGCCACTCGATCTACGGCGGTGGAAACCCTGCTGTATTCCACGGTAACCACATTGTCACCCGACATAGCAAGGGCTTCACAATACCATGCGTCGCCGCTGCTGTGGCTCTGGACGCTGGAACCACGATCTACACCCCCGAGAAGATCAGCGGGGTAGTGGGCGAAGTACTCAGCGAGGTGCCCGAACTTAGGGAGTCACTACGGTATGTGAATGAGGCCGCGGTCTCGATAAAGGGAGGAATCTAAAATGGTAGATTACAAACCCCAATATTACCCTGGAGGATCAAAAATAGCCGCCAACAGGCGCAAGTATATTGATCCCAAGTACACACTCAGAAAGCTGAGGACTATAAGCGATGACGACTTGGTTAGGCTGATGGGTCACAGGGTCCCAGGCGAGGCTTACAAGAGCGTCCATCCGCCCTTGGAGGAGCTGGGCGAACCCGCATGCCCCATCAGGGAGCTAGTTGAACCAACCCCTGGAGCCAAGGCTGGTGACAGGATTAGATACATACAGTTCACCGATTCTGTGTACTTTGCTCCGCTGACTCCATACATGAGGGCTTGGATGGGTCACATGCGCTACAGGGGAGTTGACATAGGCGTACTATCAGGGCGTGTTCCACTTGAGGCGCGAGAACGGGATCTTGAGAAGGTCGCTAAAGACCTCGTGGAGACAGAGATTTTCGATCCAGCAAGAGTCGGGATCAGAGGTGCCACCGTCCACGGTCACGCACTGAGGCTCGATGAGAATGGACTCATGTTCGATGCTCTCAGAAGGTTCCAATATGACAAGAACAAAGGCGAGGTCGTTTACGTGAAAGACCAAGTTGGAGTCCCGTTGGACAGACCCATCTACGTAGGAAAGCCCATCCCCGAAGAGGAACTTAGAAGGATAACTAGCCAGTTCAGGGTCGATGGAGAACCTTTCAGGAAAGATGCAGAACTTATACGGTTCGTCCAGAGGATCCACATGCTGAGAACAGAGGCAGGCTTCGACCCCAACAAGGTGAAGGATATCTAGGAGGGATTGTAATGAGCGAAGAGAAGAAGATGTTCCTAGAAGCGCTCAGGAGAAAGTTCAAAGAATCTCCTGAAGAGAAACAAACAAAATTCTACATATATGATGGATGGAAGCAGTCAAAGAGGAAGAGAGAATTTGTAGAGGCTGCCCAGAAGATAGCAAAGGAGAGGACTGTCCCATTCTACAACCCAGACCTGCACCTCGGCGGCATCCCGCTGGGGCAGAGGGTCTTGATGCCATATCGACTATCCGGCACAGACATTTACTGCGAGGGCGACGACCTTCATTTTATAAACAACGCCGCGATGCAGCAGATGTGGCACGACATAAGACGCACGGTGATCGTCGGTTTGGACGCGGCGCACACGGTCCTACAGAAGAGGCTTGGTAAGGAGGTCACCCCTGAGACCGTGAACCACTATTTAGAAGTGCTCAACCATGCACTACCTGGTGCGGCCGTAGTCCAAGAGCACATGGTCGAGACCCATCCAGGGCTGGTCTCGGACAGCTATGTCAAGGTATTCACGGGTGACGACGAACTTGCAGACGAGATCGACGACAGGTTCCTTATAGACATAAACAAGGAATTCCCTGCTGAGCACGCCGCACAGCTTAAGGCTGCCATTGGAAAACGGATCTACCAAGTCTGCCGCATGCCAACACTCGTAGCAATGACCTGCGACGGAGGCACAATGTCAAGATGGGCGGCTATGCAGATCTCAATGTCAATGATTAATGCCTACAAGCTTATGGCGGGAGAGGCCGCTGTGGGCGAGTTTGCATTTGCAGCCAAACACGCAGAAGTCATAGAGATGGGCACCTTGATGCCTTGGAGGCGAGCAAGGGGTCCTAATGAGCCTGGCGGTGTTCCATTGGGTTATCTGGCAGACATTTGCCAAGCTTCAAGGGTCAAGCCAGACGATCCTGTATGGGTCGCGCTGGAATCCATCTCCATGGCCGCTGTGCTCTACGATCAGTTCTGGTTCGGGAGCTACATGTCTGGCGGAGTAGGCTTCACCCAGTACGCAACTTGCACGTACACCGACAACATTCTTGACGACTTCTGCTACTACGGCGCCGAGTACGTTAAGAAGAAGTATGGCGGCTTCGCAAAGGCCAAGCCGAGCTGGGACGTTATAAACGACGTTGCCACGGAGGTAACCCTGTACGGTCTTGAGCAGTATGAGCGATACCCTGCCTTGATGGAAACTCACTTTGGCGGATCCCAGAGGGCCGCCGTAGTTGCCGCCGGCGCCGGAGTCTCTGTATCGCTAGTCACCGGCCATTCCACTGCTGGAATCAACGGTTGGTATCTGAGTCAGCTGCTTCACAAAGAAGAGATGGGCCGACTCGGCTTCTATGGATACGACTGCCAGGACCAATGCGGCTCGGCGAACAGCTTCTCATGGAGGAGCGACGAGGGTCTGCCCTTCAACCTGAGGGGTGTAAACTACCCCAACTATGCACTGAATGTAGGGCACCAGTCAGCATACTGCGGTATTGTCTCTGCCGCTCACGGTGGAAGAGGAGACGCGTGGACAACAAACCCATTGATAAAGGTCGCCTTTGCAGACAAGGATTTGAAATTCGACTTCACGCACCCGAGGCTATGCTTCGGAAAGGGCGCGCTCAGGGAGTTCATGCCCGCTGGCGAGCGGGACTTGATCATCCCGAGCCACTAATCTCCCTTTTTTTAAATTATGTCGTTCAAGATGACTGGATACTCTTCACTCAAAAGGATTGTAGATATAATCACAGATCTATCCCATTCGACACCGGAATGTGCAAAAGAGAAATACCCTGAATTCCCATCCTTGTCTGGGCACATTGCAAGCTTGTTCTCAAAGGATCACTTGCACGATGTACTTCCAAGGCTGAGGCTCCAACTGAGGATAGTAGAACGTTATAACCCTCCGATCAGACCTGCGCTCGACCCGTACTCATCAACACAACTTGGAATATTCAGCAAGAATTTCTCCGATTGGGAAGTCGGGCTCTTCCTAAATTACCCTGCCTGCTGCATCCGCTCATTTTCAGAGGAAGTTCGATACGGGTTTGACTCGAGGCACTTGGAAGAGCTGAGTAGCCTGAGAGAAGAGGTCGTGTTCGTAAGTACTGCAGGGTTTGTTCCACATAGCATATTTTGCAAAGAAGCTTCTGAAAGGGCACTTATAGGCTTCTTAAAGTTGGACGATTTGCAATTATTAAATGATCTTGAGGAAGAGCTTTCCCGAGCTCTCCCCCACCCTCACCCAGAGTATCAAAAGCACTACTACGATATATTAACCCATGATACTCAACACTGAATGGCACCTTACAATAAAAAGTCAAATTCATTGATGAGCTTTCAAATCGAAGGTGGAGAAACTTACACTTCGCCTGATCTCCGATATTATCTTTGGGACTTCTCTGAGAGACTCCACTAAATGATCCACTTCAAACAGCATTTTTTCCGTGACATCAGACGGATCCCTCTTTACAAGGATGGATATGTCCGCCTCCCTCATAGCTGGAAGATCATTTACATCGTTTCCCACCATCACCACAAGTCCATAAAACCTTCTGAGCTTTTTCACAAAATCCATCTTTTCTTTAGGCGATGCGTCCGCTATCACGAACCTTTTGTCTATTCCCAAGATCTTGGCACACTTTAGGGTTGACTCACGGCAGTTTCCTGTCGCTAAGAATACGTCGTCGTCTGTTCCCCTGATAGTCTCGACAGTCTCCCTCACGTCTTCATAAAGTACTCCTCCTAAGCCCACCGCGTGCGTTGGGCATGCGAACTTGTCCACTATTAGGGCCGCACATGTCCCGACTTCTGAACCGCAGTGCCTTTTCGCCTCGACCAAAACCCTTTTCAACGCATTGAGAACATCGTTCCGCCTCAAGATCTCATTGCTGATTCTGGGGGGAGCGGATGAGGAGGAACAAATGACCTTTCCAATCTTGATACCGCCCCGTTTTATCCCAATACTGGCACCCTTAATGTTTACTAGGTACCCACCAATCTCTAAGACAAATTTCAAAGTATTGACATGAAAAAGAACCTCATTTTTATGAATGTCCAAAACCACTCTGCAGGGTTTCAGTATTGTGCCCGACTTGTCAAAAACTACTGCTGCCCTCAAGCATTTGGCCCTCTTCATCCAGCACCGCAAACATTCCCGCTGGTGTCTATCTCGCCCTCGTCTTTGATCTCAGGAGTTTTAGCTCTTTCCTTAACTTCTACCTCCTCTATTCCCTTCCCCGCTTCCCTATCTTTCCCTATTCTTTCTTCGCCCTCCTCCGCCCCTCGCATCGGACTTTTTTCAACAATGCCCTCTTCAACAATCTCTAAGAAGTCTTCATCGTAAAATAGTCCAGTCGAGTCCAACTTGGCCCAAACTTTGCCATCCAGTTCTACCAACTCAACAACTTTGCCGAGGGTGCCCGTCCTCTTGTATATTACCGGTGATCCTTCCTTGATCATTTTTCCCATTCCCCACAAATATTTAATAAATTCTTAAGCATTTTCTTTCCTATTAATCTGAGGGATCCCAATTGGAAGACCTTAGGGAGATCGTAAATAAGACGAGATCTTACAAAGGGCTATCAAGAAAGGCCCAGATTGGGGAGATCGTCAACATACTGGGCGAGATAGACTATGACGATGCCGGAATATTGGAGGTGGAAGGTCTAAACATAGTGGTCTCAACCGACGGCATCGCAGAGGATCTGGTCAAATCGGATCCCTGGTTTGCCGGGTATTACTCTGTGCTTGTAAATGTGAATGATGTGGTTATAAAGGGGGCAAGACCACTTGGATATGTTAATGTGATCTCAGGGCCGAGAGAGATCAGGAACAAGATGGCCGAGGGGATAAAGGCTGGGCTGGAAAAATACAACGTCAAACTACTAAAGGGGCATACTCACCCCGACTCTTCATACGCAGCAATAGATGCCGCCGTTGTGGGCGTTGCAAAAAAGGTCGTGAAAGGTACAAACGCGCGCCCTGGGGATGAAATTGTAATGGCAATTGACCTATCAGGCTCATTCGGTTTGAAGGGTTGGGTTAAGTGTTTCGACAGTACCCTGAGAAAAACATCAGAGCAAGTCCAAGAAATGCTATCCGCCATAATTTCCGTCCTAGAGTCTGGGGAAGTATACTGTTCTAGGGACATAAGCGCTCCTGGAATTTTGGGGAGCCTGGCAATGCTCTGCGAGTCCAGCAGCGTTGGGGCCGAGGTCTCTTTGGAGAAGATCCCCGCACCCGAGGTCTCTTTTCTTTCGGAGTGGCTAACCTCCTACCCTGCCATGGGCTTTATCTTTGGCTCCCCAAACACTAGGATCTTTGAGGCTTTGAGGAATGTGGGTTTCTCCGTGGAGTCCGTAGGTCGCTTCACTGCCGATAAAAAAATAGTGGTGTCCATGGGGCAGAGAAGAGAGATCTTCATGGACCTAACAAGGGAGTCTGTCTTTGGATTGAGATAGCTCTGCCATCTCTTCCGGCGAAAAAGAGTTCACAACTTCGCAGGCAGGCCCCTTCATAACTATCCTCCCATCCCTCAACAGTATTGCCTCATCGCACGTATTTAGAACAAAACCCATGTCATGTGAGACTATCAAAAAAGTCTGCCTAAGCTCGTTCCTAGCATTTTTTATCGACCTAGACACATCTTGCTGTGTTATCGGGTCCATCGTGCCAGTAGGCTCGTCAAGTATCACTAGGATCGGCTCCCTTATGAGCACTTGTGCCAGCGCGACCCTGTGCCTTTCCCCTTCGCTCAACTCGTCCGGGTATTTATTTAAAATCGACTCCGTAACGCTTTCTTGGAAGCCGGCTGCTCTCAACACCATGACTGCCTTGAATTTTGCAAACTCGTCAGGCAACTCAAGCCCAATTGCGTCCGTCAAATTCTCTTGCACAGTTCTATGCGGGTACAGTGAGTACTCTTGGTGAAGCAAACCTATGTATGGTGTCGCCCTTCCCCGCCCCGTTGGCCCTGGTTGCAGCATGTCCACCCACTCGTCTCCTATCCTCAGCCAGACCCTGCCCGAGGTCGGCTCCGTAAGACCAGCAATGATCCTTGAAAGTGTTGTCTTTCCCGCCCCGCTCATCCCCACGATCCCAAATATCTGCCCCTCCCTGACTTCAAAGGAGACTTCGTCTAGGGCTCGGACAACTCCTTTATCTATTGAGAAGTAATGCTTCTTCAGCCCCTCCACCTTCAGTATCGTGCCCCCCGTTTCCACCTTTGCCTCTCTATATACTACCTCTGCCTCAGATAGGAACTCTTTGACTATCTCCTTCGGTTCGCCTATGGCCTTCACGCGCCCGTCCTCTAGGAGTATTGCCCTCTCACTCAGAGCCTCTACCGCCTCTGGCAGATGCGAGGTGACAAGCAAGGTTGTGTTCTTTTTCTTGACTTCTTCGTTCAATATCCTGTAAATCATTTTTGCGCTTATGGGATCTAGTGTACCAGTCGGCTCGTCTGCCAGCAATAGGATCGGGCTTATAGCCAGCTGCCTACCAAGGACGACCCTCTGCTTCTCCCCACCGCTGAGGTCCCTAGCCGCATGGAGTAGCCTGTGCTCTAGCCCCATCCTCTTGGCAAGCTCTAGCGCCTTACGCCCCACCTCAGCACCATCGATTTCAACCTTCTCCAAAGCCTCGACAAAATTCTCGTAGACCGTAAGGCTACCATAGAGGGCGAAGGTCCTCTGGAACATTATAGCTATTCTGTTCTTGATGTCTTTTGCTGACTCCATGTCCTCCCAGAAATCCACCTCTAAAAGTTCCATCCTTCCGCAGCATCTCGGGCAAACTTTCCCTGCTCTGCTGGGTCCCTCTACGAAACCACACTCCTTGCAAGATGCCACACGGTAAATCACCTTGCCTGACGTCGGGGCATATCCGCTCAAGCCTTTCAGCATTGAAAGAAGGACACTCTTGCCAGAGCCGCTCTTCCCAAGAATGCCAACCCTTTCCCCTTCGTGTATTACGAGTGATATGTCCCTGAGAACATAATTGTCATTGAACTTTTTGGAGACGCCGTCAACGACGATCAAAGCATCCTTCATTACCATGCACCAGAGAACACGATAATTAATGAGGAGTTGTATTTAAATCATACACTTCCATCGCTCGTCGCCAGTTCTCTGACTTTTTTTAATACATCTATCGCATCTAACTTCTTTTGGTCTATCCTCTCCCTCTTCAGCAAATCTAGAATGATTCTTGCCCTCTCCCTCCCTAGCTCTTGGATTGCCTTCTGAATTATCTTGGTATAATTCCTGAGATGAAAGGGGACCTCCTTCGCGCTATTTATTATGATCTCCTCCTCTCTTTGGCTGATCATGCCTCTCGATACTAGCGCCTCTAAGGTAGCCCTTATATTGACCAAGGGCTCAGAGAGGGGCTGGTACGTGGTCGGGTGAAACACAACCGCCACCTCATCGTCGGCACTGATTATCCCTTCTTTATACCACCTGTAAATCCTACCAACCCCGATCATGCCGTAAACGTCCAACTCGCAAGCCCTAAGAGCCCCTATGCTGGACCCGCCGACCACTTTGACTCCTTTCTTCAGGGCGTAAAGGATCTCACGGGGGGAAACAGCTGTCTTCTGGTAGAACACACCATCCACAAGACCTATTATCCCGAACCCTTCGTCAGCAGCTCCTGCCACATCCCCCCTCCCAGCAGGTGGTCTATACTCGGCTAGGTCCAAAATCTTTTTGGCCTCACTTGCCTCCAAACTAGGTCCTAAAAAAATTACGACTTTCATACGCTTCCACATCTGCCACTCTAAGCCTTCATCTTCAATTTCTCAAGCGCCCTCCTACCTATTCTTTCCTTGTCAAGGGCGTAGACCTCTAAGCTTGGGACTATAACGCGCACAGCGGGGACGCTAACTTCCCTTCTCGTCAAATCCACAACTATGAGCTCATTCAAACCAGCCTCTCTAAGCTTATTGATAATGTACCTTATATCTTCCAAAACGTCGTCACTGTCGAAGCCTTCAAGCTCACTCATTTTCGTCTTTTCGTCAGACTCCTCAAACCACCTCCTATTCAGCCTCTTCATCCGCTCGTAGCCTATCCTCCTCGCAAAGACTGCCTTGTAGGTGTCTTCCCTGGTGCCATGGATTGTTGTTAGTCTGCTCTGTGCCGCCTCCGTCAACGCCCTAACTAGTGCAACCTCTGGCACGAGATGGGACCCAACGCCGAGCGAAAGGAGAGCAGGGTCTTTCGTCACTTCATCGTCTATTGCTACTGCTATTGTTGGTATCCCGATATCCGATGTTATATTTTTGATATAGACTTGCACAGAAGCATCCCTGAATTTTCTGAGAAGCTCCCCAGCCAAGTTACAATGCTCGACTTGAAGGTCTTTGCCTTTAATGACTCCCAATTCAAATAAAGACCACGCATCCCTTTCTATAACCTCTAGTAGCCCGTGGAGAATGGCTTCTTCTATAACATTCCCTGTTGCTAGCCCGTTAGTGTTGGTCCTAAATAGCTGGTTTTCCCTTCTGTAAGGGTGGAACACCGCCTCTGCTGGGACAAAGATTTCTTCTCCACTTATGAGCGAGTGCCCCTGAACCCATTCAAGGTTTTCATTGTGGGAATAACGTCTGAGCTTGGGCAAATTCAAAGTAAAAGGATCGAGAACCCTGTAAGATTTACACAGCGCCTCATAACTACCCTTCACCATTCCAATATCCCTGGGCTCGCCTGAGAACCTCTCTATTGCCTCCATTATCGCTGAGATCTTCGCCTCCTGGGGAGTGTGCCCCTTACCCGTGTACACAGTTATGGCCCCCTCAGCAGCTAAAGGGCGCATTGCCGTGAAGACGGGTATGCCTATCCTGTCCAATCCAGTTATGTCGGCTACCCTTGTTATGTCTGCCTTGCTGTAGATCTCTTCTAACCACTCTAAAGTCTCATTAGGTAGCCTAGCTCGGTGGGTCCCTTTTTTATAGCGTTTTTTTACTGAGCGAAGTATCATGGAATCGCACCATCACCAGCGTATCTACTTCTTAGCCCCTTTTCAGCTGCCACCGATATCAAAATTACCATAAAGATCAAGACCGGGTTAGTTGTGTCTGTCTACAAATTTTCGGATGGTTTGTGGGATTATTTCTCCCCCTCTTCAAGCTCCTTCATACCCGAGACCATTACGGCGACGCCCACAGCGCCTATTAGGTTCGGTTTTTCGGGAACGATCACATCAACACTCAAAATCTCTGACATCGCCTTAACCAGCCCTTTTATGAGCGCTGTGGATCCGACCTGCACTATCGGATATCTTATGTCAATCTCCTGAAGTTGCTGTTCGAAGACTTGTTCCGCGACGCTGTGACACGCAGCCGCTGCGACGTCCTCTACCTTGGCTCCACTTGCAAGGCCTGCCACCAAATCCTGAAGCCCGAAAACTATACAGTATGCATTCATAGGTACCTTTCTGTAATCCCCCTTCAATGCAAGATCCCCGAACTCATCAAGAGATACGCCCAGCCTCTTTGCGCTCGTCTCTAAAAATCTGCCAGACGCTCCTGCACAGACCCCTCCCACAGTAAAGCTGTCCGGTATGCTGTCGTAGAGTGTGACTGCCTTGTTATCCATGCCCCCTATGTCTATTACAGTCGCATCCCCCTTCTGCCTATTGGAGAGGTACAGTGCCCCCTTCGAGCATGTGGAGACCTCCTCCATCGCAAGCTGGGCCTTGTATGCCTCCTTGAGGATCATTCTGCCATACCCAGTGACTCCTATGGCCTCCAAACTTTCTAAACTGACTTTTGCCTCTTTAAGTGCCATATTGAGCGCTAGCTGTCCGCTCTCAAAAACGCTCGTTGTCGGGATCCACCCTGAACCTATTATCTCATTATCTCTCATTATAACTGCCTTTGTAGTTGTGGATCCCGAGTCGATTCCAGCGGTCAATCCCTCTTGTTTAGTTCTGGCGAAGAGTGGCTTCTTTCCGATTATACTCACAAGGGCCTCCATCCTCAGCAGCAGAGCTCCTGCCTTTGTCCTCTCAGTAAAGGAGTAAGTGACCACGGGGATTTTGGTCTTACTCTGTATGTATCTTCTGATTATGCTTCGAGTGAGTGCTCCTTCCGCGCATTTGAAGCAGGTGGCTATGAATACACCGTCAGCCTCTGCCCTCCCCTCCACTATCGCTTTTGCTCTTGCCATCATTACCCTCAAGCCGGGACTTGCAACATGGAATCCAAGTTCGTCCTCGATCGATCTGATCTCAGAGAGGTCAACCTCAGGGATAAAGATCTTTCCGCCAACGATCTCTGCAGCCTTCTCAATCTCTTTTTGTATGCCGCTGTATTCCGTTCCGCATGAGATCTGAGCGATCCTGACCCTTCTCGCCATCTTCATACCCGATCAAAGTGTTTTAAGCGGTCATTTATTTATTGCCTTCTATATGTTGAAAACATCTGCTTCAATCGCTCCCTCCAGTAGGAAAAGCCAGAGTCCTTACTACTGAAGTGCACTAAACTAATTAATTTTTCTTTATAAGACGGGAACTTAGAAAACCTAAAACTCTGATCCTTGGATGAATGGGCAAAACTTAAGTCTTTAACGGACTCTTGGCCTCAAATCGGTTGTCCCGGGTCCGCATGGGTGGCTTGATGCACGAGTAAGTTGCTCCACAATTCCAGCAAAACGGACTGGACCGCGAGGAACGGCGCATAAAGGGGATTTGAGGGAAAAGCTGGAAGCTCCTAGCTTCAGTCGTTAAGAGGGCGTCACTTGACGCGTATCTCTACGATATCTTTATCCGCAAGCTCATGTTCGCCGCCGACGCGTTCCCCGTCATAATTCACAGATCTGCCCCAGACCCTCGCATATTTGAAGTTCTTATAGAGGTGAGAGTGCACGATCTTTGCTATGTCGAGCACGTTTGTTCCTATCGGCACGATGATGGGCTTCTCAGCCCTCTCACCGTTCGGCTCCTTTGTATAAATTCTCATTATTCCGAGCATTCTAAAGATAGCCTCGCCAAGACTTGCCGTCCCCTCCCCTGTGAGAGCGGAGATGCCAAGCGCCTCTCTCCCTGTAGCTCTCTTGAACTCCTCTACCGCATTTGGATAGATGTCTACTTTATTTATAACGATCATCGAGGGCTTGTAAACCCTCGTCTGCTCCAGCGCGTCCTCAAAGTCACTTAACCCAACATCGCCCCATACCCTGATCGAGGCGTTCCGGACGCCGTTCTCCCTCAGCAACCTCTTAACATCCTCGATCCTGCACTCCATCCTTCCTGTACACATTATCTGTATCCCCCCGCCGTTAGTCACTTCTATCTCTACCCTGTTAGTTCTCCTGTCTATGGTTATGCCTGCCTCCATAAGCTCCTTCATTATCTTCATAAACTGACCGGGTGCATCTCCGCCGTCCAGCACTATCAGCAGACCGTCGGCGTTCCTTGCCAGGCTTAAAAGTTGCGCACCCCATGCCCCGCTTGCCATCCCTTCGTAGACCGCTGGCGTGTCCACCAACTGAAACTGTATGTCTTCGAACTTCATCATGCCTGGAACGGGCTCCTTGGTTGTGAATTCGTGGTCTGATACTTCTGTCTTAGCATTTGTGACCCGCATTAGTAGCGAGCTCTTGCCAGACCCCGTCATCCCCAACATCACTATCTGCGCCGCGCCCTCCTTTTTTATCGCGAATCCGCTGCCGCCGCCCCCAACCTTCCTTCTCTTCTGCTCCTCCAGTTCAGCTTTTAGCTGAGCCAGCCTCCTCCGCAGATACCCCCTCATCTTCTCGTTTCCCTTGTGTTCAGGTATGGACGAGATGAACTCCTGTAGGTACTTGATCTTCTCTGGGAGGGTCCTTGCCTCAATGTACCTCCTCTCTGCAGCCTTTGCCTGGGGAGGGAGGTTTGCCGGCATAACTATCCAAAAATAAGCTTAAAAAACACAATATTAACTATTTGCCTTCTTGTGATCTCTTTTCTCTCTTAATGACTCCTACCATTCTGGCAATCCTCACAACCCTGTCCGCGAGCTTGGTCGCATTCTCATCAAAGAGGTACACATTTGGCTCTATCCCGAACCCTCCTTCGTCCACGATCGCATCGAACCACCCCTCCCCCCTCTTTGCCAATTCTTCTATGAACTTTATGAGCTCGTCCTCTCCTTCCTTGTACAGAGGGTCCCTTTTCAGAGAAAAATACTTGAGGTTTAATTTGTTCAATACCGTCAAAACATCTGCATCGTACTTTATGTTGATCGCAGACCTAATGTTTGGGTTTACCCTCATGGCTGCCAGTAAGACCTTTCCAAGGTGACCGGAGACGCCGAACTCAGGATCCATCAAAGCCTTTGCTTTTCCCCTGAACCGCACTATCCTTCCTGGCACTCCCGCCACGTCAGATATGGTCTTTGCCTCCTTTATGGCCATCACAATGTTCGAAAAAACCTCGGGTAATAAGAGGGGGAAGTCTGGGCAGGACTCAATAGCATCCACAGCCAACCTCACTTCGCTCAGGATCCTGCGCCTCAATTCCGGCACGTCTGCCAGAGTCATATGCAGCTGCATGCAAATAGCGCACCTCTCGTCCTCAAGCTCATGAACCTTTATTTTGTGAGCATGACAGATCGTTCCGCCCCTCCTAAGACTCAGGCATATCTTGCAGATGTGGCTTATCAGGTCTGTATATGTCAACCTCTTCATATTGATCTCTGAAGTGATGCTCTTAGCAAGGGCTGAAAGCTCCTCCACTTGGAATGGGGGCAGGATTACCTCCTTCTCATCCTGAGCCAGATATCCGCTGACGGCCGCCTGTGTTACGCCTAGCTTTCTGGCTATCCGGGTTTGCGTCCACCCGTAGGTCTCTGACAGCTCTTTTGCTATGAGAACTCTGAGCGCTGGTAGCAGAACTCTAACAGTGATCTCGCAAGGCGGGTTCAAAGCTCGCCCTCCAATATAAAGTAATTATTATAACCTTTATATTGCATACTTATAAAAGTGATTAAAGATCTATTATAGTTTGTGGTGGATCTCTTGAAATCTGAAATACCGTCCGTCTTGACAATCGCTGGCTCAGATTCTGGTGGTGGGGCTGGGATAGAGGCGGACCTGAAGACTTTTGCCTCAATAGGTGTCCATGGACTCGTCGCCCTCACGGCTGTCACAGCGCAGAACACCACAGGGGTCATCGGCGTTCATGAAATTCCCCCTGAAATGGTGGGCCTTCAGATAGAGGCTGTGGTCAATGACATCGGCGTAGATTTTGCGAAGACTGGGATGCTGTCATCCTCTGCCATAATAAAAGAGGTTGCAAGGTCAATCAAAAGGTTTGGTTTGAAGGTTGTAGTCGATCCAGTCATGGTGGCAAAATCTGGAGCGCCCTTGCTAAGGAGCGACGCAGTCCACTCACTGAAGGAAGATCTCATCCCTTTGGCCGAGGTCGTCACCCCCAACCTAGACGAGGCTGAGGTGCTGACCGGAATGAAAATCCAAACTGTCGAGGACTCCATCAGGGCAGGAAAGCAAATTCTAAGTTTTGGGCCCAGAGCGGTGGTGGTGAAAGGCGGACACCTTAAAGGCGACGCCGTAGACGTGCTATGTCTTAGCGACGGTTCGGTCAAAGAATTCCGTTCCCCAAGGGTGGATTCTCCGACAACCCATGGCACCGGGTGCACTTTCTCTTCCGCGATAGCCGCCTACCTGGCGCTCGGTCTCTCTGTTGAGGACGCTGTCAGAGAGGCGAAGAACTTTGTTCTGAACGCAATTCTTTATGGGCTCAAAATAGGTAAGGGAGTCGGTCCCGTCGAACCAATAAGCAACCTGAAAATCGATGCTGAGCGTTATCGCGTGCTAGCTAGAATGCAGGATGCCCTAAGCATACTGGAGTCATCAGAATCGCTCGCACAATTGGTTCCGGAGTGCCAGATAAACCTGGTAATGGCATTACCTAGTCCTTACGCTAGAAATGCCGAGGCTGTCTGTGGCGTGCCAGGAAGGATCACAAATGTTGGTGGAAGGTTGCGAGCTTCTTCGTGTCCTGCCTTTGGTGCCTCAAAGCATGTCGCCAGTACGGTGATTACCCTGATGCAGTACGACCCGACCATGAGGTCGGCAATGAACATTCGCTATTCGAAAGAGATCATATCAGCATGCGAGAAGTTGGGATGGACTGTCGGCTACTACGACAGGACCAAGGAGCCCCCGGAGGTTAAGGAAAAAGAGGGAGCCACAATACCGTGGGGTGTGAAAGAAGCCATAAAGTCCGCGGGGCGCGTTCCCGATGTGATATACCACACTGGGGATCTTGGAAAGGAGCCGATGGTGGTACTCCTCGGCAGGGATCCTGTGGAAGTGGTCATGCGCGCCTTGAAATTGTCAAAGTCGCTCTGCTCCCACCAAGCTCCCCAGGTTTGAGACCTGAGCGGTAATCCGATCAAAGATTCCACTCCTGGCCTCCTCCAGGAACGATGCCATCTTGAATAGGGGGACGATTAGTACTCTTTCATACTCAACTATGCCCTCATCGTAAAGAGTTACAATAATCGGTATGAGGATCACACGCCTCCAATTACTTATATTGAGGGAGCTAAACTCCTGTATCTTGCCCAAGAATTCTAAACTCCTGCTCAGGTGCTTTGAGGCGGAGGCTCTAAGGGCTGAGGTCTTTCCAGGTCTGAGGTCCCAGCGCTTGCAATCGACCAAGATTATCCTCGGGTTCTCCATTGCTATGACATCTATCTCGTACCTCTTTCTTCTTGAAGAGAATCTGAAATTTCTGAAAGTTAAAAACCCCGCCTCCTTCATCATATCAGACGTAAGCTCCTCAAAATCTTTCCATCCGGCCCTTCTCAGGACCTCCTCCAACGGCTCGCCACGCCTCAGCCTTAACTCTACGTCCCTTAAGGAGATCGTTCTGTGGCACCTCTGCCGAAGAGAATCTCTGGTGGGAGCCTCGCTATCGGCGGGGTTGTGAGTTTATGTGCATTTTCCACAACCCTCCTCAGGACGCTCTCGACTTTTTGCCTATTTTCCTTCCCAAGCAACTCAACTATTTTACTCAGGTCGTATCCAAGATCCAAATGGTAGTATAGTATGGCGTCTATTTCGTCATAATCCATCCCCAACTCCTCTTTTATGGAGTGTCCCGGCCATAGTCTTGGGCTGCTCTGTTTTTCTGCAATCTCCTCAGGTATGCCTAGGTGCCTTGCCAGGACCCTCACCTGAGTCTTGTACAGCCCTCCAATGGGGAGTATGTCGACGCCACCATCGCCGTACTTCGTAAAATAGCCTATGGCAAGCTCGCTCCTGTCGCCGCTTCCAACGACGATTCTCTTCTCGAGGTTCGCGAAGTAGTAGAGTATCGCCATTCTAATCCTAGCCTTGAGGTTCCCCTCCGCCACCCTTTCACCAAATTTGCCAACTTGCTTCAAAAAGCTCTCAACTATCTCTGTTATATCAATGGTCTTATGCTCCAAACCAAAGATCTCTGTGACCTTCATCGCATCTCGGAGATCGACCAAGGGCGTCGAAATCGCCTCGGGCATTATTAGCGCCAGTACCTTGTCCCTTCCGAAAGCTTTCACCAAAAGTCCTGCAGTCGTGGATGAGTCCAGACCCCCGCTCAGCCCAAAGACCACTCCTCGGTCCTTGACCCGCCCTCTTAAAAACTCGATTATACACTTCTCAGCCCCTGCCGCGTCAAGTTTTTTCAATACATCAGCCCTCATATCTTTCCCGTCCCAGATCTATCTCGCATCGTATAAAAGCTTAAATTTCGCGCACAATCAATATGGTATCAGGCTGGTGCATTTATGGTCCACAGAGATCAGTTGATGGGCGCAAGCATACTGACAGTCTCAATAGCCCTGATAATCATCTACATCTATTGGCTCTTCTTCTCCCCGTACAGCTGGTGGGCGATAGTGATCCCTGTACTCGTGGGGGTTCTGGCCGTACTTGGTATTGCTGGGTGGATCGGATACACCATGGCTACAACCCCTCCACCCAAGCCCCTCGACGAGTTGCCCGAGTTCAAAGAACCCGAAAAGAAGGGCTCTGCCGAAGGCAGCGCCTCGGGCAAAAATAAGCAGACTGAGGTTGATGATAAAAGCTGAGCCACAGATAATCCACAGGCTAATATTCTCCCTCCCCCTACTAATTGGCGGTGAAAAAATTGAAGGTCACATACCCGCTCATTTTGATAAATTACAAGACCTATCTGGAATCTCTGGGGAACCGAGGGATCCTCCTAGCAAAGGCCGCCGAAAGGATTTCAACTGAGTACGGGATCTGCATAGCAGTGGCTCCACAATTTCTCGATATTCAGAAGATAGCCACCGAAGTTTCAATTCCAGTATTCTCACAACATTTAGACCCTGAACCTCCTGGGTCCCACACTGGCTACGTCACCCCCGAATCTGTTAAGGGGGCAGGGGCGTGCGGCACGCTGCTCAACCACTCAGAACGCCGCCTTAGGGCTGATACCATTGAGGATTCTATAACAAGAAGCAAGGAGTTGGGTCTTCTGACCTGCGTATGCGCAAACACTTCCCGAGTAGGTATGGCGTTGTCTGCTCTAAATCCTGACATGGTCGCGATTGAGCCCCCGGAGCTCATAGGGAGCGGCATATCGGTATCCAAAGCCAAACCGGAAGTCATAAAATCTGCAGTTGAGATGATAAAGTCTGTGAACCCCGCCGTTCATGTGCTTTGCGGGGCCGGGATTACCGACGGCACGGATGTTTTAAGGGCTATGGAACTCGGCTCCGAGGGGGTCTTGGTCGCATCAGGGGTTGTAAAAGCCAAAGATCCAGAAAAGATCTTGAGAGACTTCGCGTCCACCCTCACCCGATAATTTTTGTACACATATATACAAAAACGCTTAAATATAGTTATTTATAACCTATTCAGCTCACTGGTGATTCTATGTCTACTGACAAGAGCAATATACGTGTAGACTTATCACTGGACGAGATCCCGAAGTATTGGTACAATATACTTCCAGATTTGCCCGAGCCTATGCCGCCCCCCCTCGACCCCTCGACAAAAAAGCCCATAAGCCCCGAAGCATTATTCGCGATCTTTCCCAAATCCTTAGTGATGCAGGAGGTCTCAACAGAGCGCTTCGTACAAATACCGGATGAGGTGAGGGAGATATATGCTCGACTGGGGAGACCTACCCCCCTTATAAGGGCAAGTAGGCTTGAGGAGCATCTTAAGACCCCAGCCGAGATATACTACAAGTACGAAGGCGTCTCCCCTGCCGGCAGTCACAAGGGGAACACTGCAGTAGCCCAAGCCTATTACAACATGAAGGAGGGTGTAGAACGGCTAGTTACCGAGACCGGGGCAGGTCAGTGGGGTACCGCGCTGGCGCTGGCAACGGCTTTCTTCGACCTGAAATGCAGGGTATTCATGACGAGGGCCTCCTACAACCAGAAACCCTATCGGCGTATCATGATGGAGCTATACGGGGCTGAGGTATTCCCCTCTCCGAGCAGCATGACTGAGTTTGGGCGGAGGGTCCTAAAGGAGCGACCCGACCATCCTGGGAGCCTAGGTGTTGCAATAAGCGAGGCGATAGAGACCGTTATCAAAGATCCAAAATCAAAATATTCTTTGGGCTCGGTTTTGAATCACGTCTTGATGCACCAGACGGTCATAGGTCAGGAAGCAAAAATGCAGATGGCGATGATTGACCGAAATCCTGATTATGTGATTGGCTGTGTGGGAGGGGGCAGCAACTACGCTGGCTTGGCCTATCCCTTCATTCAGGATAAACTCAATGGTAAACTCGCAGCCGAGTTCATAGCTGTAGAGCCCACCGCAGTACCCTCTTTCACAAGGGGCGTTTATGCCTACGACTTTGGCGACACCGCTGGTCTGACACCCTTGCTCCCAATGTACACGGTGGGACACAATTTCGTGACACCCCCAATCCACGCTGGGGGGCTTAGATACCATGGCAAGGCACCTTCCATGAGCATACTAGTCAAAAACTCAATAATTAAGCCTGTGGCTGCCACTCAGAGAGACGTATTCGAGGCTGGCAAGACTTTTTCAAGGTGTGAGGGAATCGTACCCGCCCCAGAGAGCGCCCATGCGGTTTATATGGCCATGGAAATCGCAAAAATGTGCAGAGAGAAGAACGAGAAGAAGGTCATACTCTTTAACCTGAGTGGGCATGGCCTCTTAGACCTTGGGGGGTACGGAGAATACCTTTCCGGTGCGTTGCCTGATAACTGCGAACCAAAAAGTTTCGCGTTTGAAGATCTACCCATGAGGGTATGACCCAGACTTCTAAAGGATGATTTCCATAAAACCTAAACTTTACTTTTTTCCGCACCTCCACCCAAAAAGCCATTCAACATGGGAGTACTGCCTTTTTTATCCCTGTTATTTCAATGTGTCTAGCTGAGGCTCACTTTTGTGACTGTTGGTATCGTCAGAAGTTTGGAAACCACTTCCCCTGGGATCTGTCTCTCAGTTATTATAAGCAGCTTGGGGTCTGGGTTAAGATCTGGATCTTCTGCCAAAATCTGCCTGATGCTTACGCCTGCCTCCGCTATGTAGGTTGTTGCTTTTGCAATTACCCCGATCGCATCCGGGCGAGCCCTGATCTCAACAACGCTGTAACCCAACTCTGGCGCCACATCCTTCAAAAAACTGCCTGCGGGTCTTAACCCTGTAAAGATCCTCTTCATCCTGACGTTGCCCAATATGTCCTTTACTGCCTCCCTGACAACTCTCCTGTCAACATTAACCGCCTTGGCTATACTCGTGTCTGCTATCTCAACGTTACCACACACGACTTTCCCCTTATCATTTATGCCGAACCCCAACTCCACCATCAGCTTTGCGACCTTTAGTTTCGCCGGAGCCCCGGAGAAGAACTGCTCTATCTCTTTCCACATGTAAATTACCTGTACAATTATATGCAAAAAGGTTTATATATGGTTATTCTAGACGCATTTTTCCGATTTTTGCACTCTGAGACTTAATTAGGGCTATTCTCCTGGTGGTTCACTGACCACTCTTTCCAGCCCTCCTATTAGTCCTCTGATATAACATGCTTGCCCTTTTTGATAGTCTATAATAATACGCGCTGGAAGGAAATACCGCCCACCGTCCCCATATGGCTTTTCGAGCTTACCTATACTCGCCGAATTTGAAAATGAGCCTCAATGTGCAGTTATAACCGCAAGCTTTCTCGTAGGTTTTTAGGTAAACTTCTGTGAGTCGGTGACCAAGCAGGACCTAATTTTGATCCCCATTTACGCCGATGATAATGGTTCCCATTTTGGGATCGTCTTCAGGGACCCCTAACTTCCTTTTCAAATACAGATCAGCTGGAGGGGAGGGGCTACCCACGACCATACCTCGCCCTTCCAACTCAGGTATTCGGAGGGGGAGCATTATCACGCTCATCTTTTCCCTATTCTCTTTCATCAAACGCATCTTCTCTCTGTAGAATACGAGGTTACCTACGACGATGTTGCCCTCCTTTTTGAGTCTTTCAAGCTCAGCTTCATCGTATATGTCCTCACCTATAGTCTCCCCCTCGCAGACTATCTTTACGAGTGATGTCTTTGGCCATCTCAAGCTTGAATTGGTTATACATGCATAAACTCTTCTCCTGCCAAGGGCCTCTCTCACCCCTAAATTTACGCCTTTACAGAGTCCCATCAGGACCTTTCCTTCCGCCTCCCTCTCGAGCCTCTCGACCTCGTCTACGTCCTCTTTACTCAACAACGCTACCTTCACAATACCCTTCAATTTCATCAATCTTTCAAGAAAATTATCTTCTGACATATCTCTTCACAACCCTCGGCGCCTTCACAGCGGCTACCACTTCAGGAAAATCTTCTAGTTTGCTATTGGGCATGTACATTGCATTAACGTACTCCTCCTCGAAGATCGGCTCCGCTGCCAACTCGACATACTTAATCGCTTTTGCAATATCCTCCGCCTCTTTCCTGATCTCCGTGGATTTGAGGCACATCCTGGCACCGGAGCCTGCGGTGTTCCCCAAAAATGAGACCTTGGATATAGGCAGTTCTGGTATCATCCCTATCGTTCTGGCATTTTCTGGAACTATGTAATTCCCGAATGCCCCTGCTATTATTATCTCCGAAAGTTCCTCTCTCCTGAAACCGCTCTTTCTCATGAGCGTCATGTATCCTGCGTACATCGCAGCCTTGGCCTTCTGGACCTCCCTGATGTCCTCCTGAGTTATCACAATATCCTCCTTTCCTGAGGCGGTATCCTCCTTAAACACTAGGACAAATTCTCTCCCATTCTCACCATCCCTCACCCTCCTGTGACCCTGGAGCACAATCTTTCCTGACATGTCCACCACTCCGGTCCTTAGCATCTCCGCCACCGCATCTATTATTCCGGATCCGCAGATCCCCCTGGCTCTTTCACCGTCTATGGTGTTGTATTCCACCTCAAAATCCTCTTTTATCTTGACCTTCTCTACTGCTCCAGTGGCCGCCCTCATCCCACATTTGATGTGCGCCCCCTCAAATGCTGGACCGGATGCGGTCGAGCATGACCATAGCCCGTCCATGCATCCCAATATAACCTCCGTATTTGTCCCAACATCCATGAGAAGCGTCAACTTCTCCCTCTCATGTACCCTGGATGCCAAAACGTCTGCTATCGCATCGGCCCCGACGAACCCCGCAACGTTTGGCAACAGATGAACATTTCCTGCAGGGTTTATCTTAACGCCCAAATCTCTGGCTTTAACGTTGTACGCCCTTCCAACGACCGGCGGGTAAGGCGAAAACCCGAGCGACTTGATGTGGAGCCCTAGGAATAGGTGGTGCATCGCGGTGTTTCCCACAGCGACAAGCTCGTAGAGGTCCTCCTCCTTTACACCCGTCTCATTCAAACCTCTTTCTATGAGGGAATTTATCCCGTCAATTATCGCCTTCTGGACTTCCTTGAGGTTCTCATCAGACTGAGAGGCGTAGCCTATCCTAGAGATGACGTCTTCTCCATACCTTATCTGCGGGTTCATTATGCCATCCGCGAATATGATCCCGCCATCCAACAAGTCCACTATAAAGACTGCTAACTTTGTTGTGCCTATATCCACTGCGACCCCGTAGAGCTCCTTGGTCCTGTCCCCAGGCTGTACATTCACAACCTCGTGGTCATCCAGCATCGTAAAAGTGACCTTCCACCCGCCCTCCCTGAGGATCTTTGGCATTTCCTTCACGACCTCGTAATCTATTAGAACAGGGTCAAACCCCATACCTGCTAACACCTTTGCAATCCTGAGGTCGTCCCCCTCGGGATCTTGAAGCGAGGGTGGCAGAACCTCTGCGTAGACTTTTTTTACGTTCGGGTTTAGCCTCACTGGCGGCTCCTTGCCCATTATAACGAGCCTCTGCCTCCCGACCCTGCTCTGGTCGGGTACCTGCACCACCATGTCGTCCTGCACGATTAACTGGCAAGCCAAACGGTACCCCTTTTTTATCCTTTCCTCGCCAACCCTTCTTCTCTCTTGATCTGTTGGGGGCGGCACTTTGCCTCCCAGAACCTCTACCATACACTTGCCGCAGAACCCTTTTCCACCGCAGATATTCGCCAGGTCAACACCGGCCTTCAACGCCGCAAACATTACCGTGGATCCCGCTGGAACCGAAACCCTCTTCCCCTCAGGCAAAAACTTCACTTCAAACTCCATGTTCTCCCCCACCCAAAAACCTGTTTATAACATCTCTTGGCTCGCCATCCATTATAACCTTTCCGTCCCTGATCAAAACGCACCTGTCGGCCACCTCTTCCACGAATTCCAGCTGGTGGCTCACAAGAATTATGGCCGGCTTGAACCAGACCTTTATCTTTTTGAGTAGGTTAGCAACCTTCCTTAGCGTCAAAGGGTCTAAATCTCCAAATGGCTCGTCCAAAATGAGGACTTTTGGGTTCGACACCAAGGAGAGTGCTAAGGCCACCCTGATCTTTTCCCCTCCAGACAGTTGGTGGGTCTTTTTCATTAGGATCTCATCGGTCATCCCAAACCATCCAAGGATCTTAACCGCCAGCTCCCTTGCCTTCTCGGGGTCTTTTTCCTTGAAGATCTCCTTCAAGAGGCTCTTATCCAGACCTGCCTCCTTGAGTTTGATCTCCATCTCCCCCTCTGGCAATTCCGCAAGCCTGCTGAGAACGTCCACCACCGAGTCGCTGATACCCTTCTTCGCTGCCCTGCGAACCGCCTCTTCGAGAGATCTGTAGTCCTTTATTCCAAGGCGCGCTGCAAAAAGCTCAAGGACGCTCGCCCAGTAAGGAAGATCGAACTCTTGGTGCAATATGCCTATCCTTCGCCTCGCCTTGAGGCTCCTCCTCCCGAACTTGCCGAGCGGGACCCACTCCCCCCTGTAGAGGATCTTTACCTCTCCAGAATCTGGCAGCTCCAGGCCTGCCAACATCCTCATTATTACAGTCTTACCGGCGCCGGAAGGTCCCACAATTCCTGTAATCTCCCCGGACCTGAAATTCAACGTGGTTTCCATCAACTCGAAAACCTTCCCATATGGAACCAGCTTATACACCTTACTCGTTCTTTCAATCCTGAGTATATCCTCTCCGGGTATCCTCGTCTTAGCGAGGGGATCCTCGAGCCTAGATAGAAATCTCTCCACGACTCTTCCACTCTTTCCTTCCATCAAAACTCTGCCCTTCTCGAGGAGTATGGTCCTGTCTGCCAGGGATTCATGGATGGATGGGTTGTGCGAGACGAAGAGGATACTCATTCCATACTCATCCCTTGCCCTCTTCAAAGCGTCAACCAATGCTGCCCTGCTCTGGAAATCTGTCATAGTGCCTGGCTCGTCTAGGAGCAGAAGTTTCGGTCTTCTGGCTATCTGTCTAGCAACGATCAGCCTCTGCTTCTCGCCACCACTCAGAACTCCAGACCAAAGGTCCGCCCTACTGTCAAGTCCTACGACCTTCAAGACCTCCATTGCCTTTGCCCTGTACTCTTCGTACTCCCCTTCGTCCTGGGGCACGATCTCGTCCCCCAAATCATGATATACAAGCGCCCTCACCACATTGTCCACGGTCGAGTCTGGCCACAGTCCAAATGTCCTCTGGAGCTGTATCGCCGTCCTCCTTTGGAGCTCCAAGAATGACTCTTTTGGAGAGTCTGCATTGACTTCAAGGTCCTCAAAGACTATCCTACCACTGTCGAACCCCTCGACGCCCCTCAAAATTCTCAATAACGTAGTTTTACCAGCTCCACTCTCCCCCAAAATTCCCACAATCTCGCCCCTGTCGATCTTGAAAGAGACAGAATCGAGCGCCCTAAACCCAGAAAAACTTTTGCTAACACCATCACACAGTAGCAACATTGTCATCACCAGAATGGAGGTTTGCCCGAACTACCAGATCTCAAAACTATCCGCTCTATAAATCATTTCATCACCAAATGCCTCTCAAGAGAAGTAAGACTCTGGCAGGATCCTCACAAGTATGTAATCTCTCATGAGAGATTTTGTTATTCGGGAAACCTCTCCGAGCCTCCTCCCGTCAACCATCACCGAGGCAACTCTATCCTTGTAATCATCATATGGCAACTTTATCCTCAAGCCATCAACCTTTAAAGTCACCGGATTTGGAGATAGGGCATCCAAAACTTCCGGCACCTGCCTCTCCACCTCAGTCTTCACCAATGCCGGCTCTATGATTAAAGGGTCCAGATCCATCTCCTTTCTCCTCTCTTCGATCAATTTACCTGCGAGTTCTGATACCTTCCTCAACCGCTCTATCATATCTAGTGTCCTAGCCCTCTCCGGATACCTGCCTATCCCCCCCACGTAACCGCTAGCACCTTCAATCTCCAACTCGGGAGGTCCTCCCGTAACTATCACCGGTATGGAGAGGTCCTTGAATAGTTTTGACTTGAACTTTTTCAAACAGTGTTCAAAGTTCCCGAGCGTGAAAACCGCTAGGTCATGCTCCTCTATCAACTGCCTCTCCTGTATCGACGTATGGACTATCTTCTGACCAACTCCCCTTGCCAGCCCCATTATGTTCGTCTTGGCACCGTGCCTCCTCAAGTTCTCAGCTATATCGCAAGCTGGATGCGGGAGGTGGTGCCTAGACAGCGTGGGTGCCACAACTGCAACCTCCGTCCCTATGAGAGGGGCATCTCTAAGTTTACCATTCACCTCAGTCACGAGTTCTTGCAGCCTCTCCGCCTCTTCCTCGGGGATTGCCAAATTCATTATAAGGTCCAGCCCGATCACAGTTTTTTGGATCACAAAGCCTCCAACATCGTCTACAAACTCCAGTAGGAGTTCATGCTTGTACATCCCGCCCTCGAAGATAAAGTATTTCAACATTATGTATCCACCGCCAGGTCGGCCGCCATCCTCTTCCAATCCTCGGGGATCGGATCCTCCGCAGCCATTACAATCAGGAGGTCCCCTTCCTTCATCGCATTCCTGACTCTTAACCCCTCAGGTATCACCCTGTTCACGAGCTCGTTCACTTTTTCCGATACGCTAACCCTTTCCTTCCTTATTTTTAGTTCCCTCAAACTGTCCGGGTCTGCCCCCTTCACCACAATCTCCGTCCTTCCAGACTGCTCTACCCTGTCCCTTCCGTAGGTGCTCCACAAAGTCTTGAGGGCATCTCCTAAGTCAATTTCATCCTCTAAGACGACCCTCACGTTTCCAGACCTTTGTTCTATCTTTGCGAGTTCCCCCAACTTATTCTTGCTCTCGCGTTCCCTATACCTGACTTTAATCACGAAGAGTGGGAGCTCTGGCTTTATGAGAACTGCGATCCCTTCAACGCTGCTCCCAAGCGCTAGATCCTCCACATTCCTTTCAATAATGTGCCTGTACATCTCTCCCCCCTTGCTATCCGAAGAGACGACAATCATCTTCAATCAAAAATCCCCCGTTGCACCTCTTCCATTAGGAAAGGGTTTTTGATTCTAGCCACCCTGCTCCTCCTCTATTATTTTTTTGAGCCTCAAAACGTCAAGCTTCTTGGTCTCTCTCTCCTCAACCTCCAACATTTCCTTTGCATCAAGCGCTTTGGATACATTCTTCAAAACCTTCCTCTCGGCCCCCAGCATGAAATATCCTGGCCTCGGCCCTCCGCCCCTCTTCGCCCTACATATTCTCTCGTCTCCTATCCTGTACCCTCTCACCTTGAAGAATATCCTGTTGGGATCCATCTCCCTCAGCGAATTCATTACCCTCTCTAACTCCGCCTCCTCTCCTTCTATTAGCAGCCCGTAGCATGTCTCTTTGTAATTTACCCCACCTAATGACGCAACCTTCTCCATAAGCATCGAAGGCGTCAAATTTGAGTCTGGCGAAAGCACAACCAAAAAAGTCTTTATCATCTGCCACCCTCCATCATGTAGACCCTTTTTCCCTCCCTCAGGCCTGTCAACACGCCCATGTTCTCCAGAACTCTGCCCACAAGGTTGGTCCCGTCAAAGCTCTCTGCCGTGGGGCCGAACTTCTCACTCTCTGCTAGCCTGATCCCGACCATCCCAGCGAACTTTTTGACAGAGTTTGTGACTCCAATCTCTCCGGAACGCACTATTCCTTTGGGAGTGTTCTCTGGCATTACAGACCTGCCCAAACTCTCGTCACCTTTGAATAATACGACTTCTTTTGTTGAGAAGAACACATCTAGTTTACCAACACGTCTGAGGTCCAGCCCTGTAACTCTTCGGAAGTATCTCACAGAGTTTGGGGCACTCCCCTCATCCAATTGAACCTTCAGAATCTGATCTTCCGGGAGCCCCACACACCTAACCTGCCCCTCCTTGTATATCTCTAACGTTGTGGCAGGATAGTGCTCAACCACGATCCCATCGTCCTCTGCATAACCTTCCTTGATATATTTGATTCCATGCCTCTCCAACACTTTAGCAACCTCCCCTTGCCTCTTCCCGAGCAAGTCCAGCCTATCTGGGTTGAGGACAACCTCTATCAAGTCTCCTTTTCCGGCAACGTCCGCAAGCTCAATCCCCCTCACAACGTGCCCAACTACGGTATGGTCTTTCGAAATTCCCGCCTTCTGAAGATATATGTACACAGATCCCGCATTGTTTCCGGAGCTCCTGACCGAAACAACCCCTCTGTCCCTGACTCCCAAGCCCTCGCTTTTTATTGAGATAAGTTTGGTCTTATCGTGTGCAATAAACCGGCTCGTCTTCCTTGTCGTAGCAAAACCCTCGGTGAGCGCGTTATATGCATGCTCGACGCAAACAGGGGACTGGGGGTCTAAAACTATCTCCATCTTCGTGAAAATCCTGTCACCCTCGCTCAATCTGTAATCTCTCCCAGCACGAACCAATGATCTGGGATCAAACTTTTTCTCCAAGACCGGCGCCACCTTAAGAATCTTGTCCCCCGTCTTTAAAGTGTCTAGTAGATGCCTGCCATAAACCACGCGCCCCAAAACACCGCACCCTTTCGGCGGGAAATAAAGGGCACTATGTGCCCTCTTGCCGAATACAAGGTGCGAATTCTCATTACTGAAACCGGATAGGCTCACCGTAATTTCATATCTCCTTAACTCTACCTCTTCTCTAGAAGGCACAAAATCTGTTTTTGTGGGTCCAAAGACCACCGCATCGATGGTTGCCCACCTAACACTACAACCCTCAAAACTCTTATAGGCCTGTTTCCATCTCTTTAACTCTTCATCGCACTCCCATCTCAGTACCATCTTACCGCGCGATGTTTGCACTTCATAAAGGTTTGTGGATACACTCTCAACATCTATCTTTCTCTTGACCGCGACTATGTATCCATCTTTGATTTTTATCCCAACTCTATCGAATAACTCTCCCAAACTTTCATTCTCACGTGCTTCCATCTCAGTCCCGTCAACCACGACCTTCAAATCGTCATCCCTACCCTTTTCAATGGAGGCTCTATTAATTAACCTTTATAGAGATAATAATTCTTGCTGTTTTTACACATGATTCGGCAAGAAAGCCCACGTTTTAACCGTGGGATGAATCGCCACTAGATTTATTTTTCTTACAATTATTAGTACTTTTTTGGATGTAGTCCGGATTCAAAAAGCTCGAATAAGGCTCCGGACCGAACTGGGCTGGGTGGGTTCGAGCAGAGATACAACCATTAAATATAGGCTACCTCCATAAAGGTGGCATTAACTGGGTGGTGGCACACCCATTGCTTCTAGGATGGGATGGTATGAGGTGGGAGCCTAGAAGGGCTATGAAGAACCGATCAATGATCACCCTAGAAGCAAGAATCTTCCCGGCTTCAGCCGTGGAGAGTGTCAACTGTCAGGATTTCCTACTTTTAATATCAGATGGGTAATGACAAAATAATTTATGCCCATCCTGTCGCCACTCTTATGTTTGGTCCAGATCGCGTGAGCCCGTTCAAGTCCAAACTGGAGTAGAGGAGGCAAAGGCAGGGTAAAATATGAGGCTTCGTGGTTGGTACCTTGCAGAATTTATCAAAATGCCACTTGCCAAAAACACCTACTAGGGATATTGTGGGTGATAATTTGGTGAGATCTGAAACGCGCGTGAATCCAAGCGCTGAAAGAGGCACATGTGCAAGGACGACCTTTAATCGTGGGGAGTTTTAACTAAAAATTTGAAACATTTGTCTGGGAAGACAAATAATTCGCTCAACGTCAAGCAACTATTTATTTATATGAAGTTATTAATACCCTAGGGACTCTGCCTTGGAGACAAAAGAAAAACCTGAGATTGAGATTCTGCCTAGGCGGTTAATGCCCAGCAAAAAAGCCGAAGACTTTGCCGCTCTACTAAAGGACACAGGAATGATCTCGGAAGTTCTATTACAAAGGCACAATTACTCCGGAGGCGGATACATGGTTGGAAGGTTCATCCTTTTATTGTCCGAGTTCTCACCAGAAGCTGTTATTGAGAAGATAAGACCCCTTTGCGAGCAGGTCATGCCATACGGTTACGATATTAGGGTAGGTCGTTTCACAAAACCCAAACCCACCGTCAAAGATTACCTCAGAGGAAGGGTGTGAGCTCAGAGGCGATGTGCTTGGACGAGGCAATCGGAAGGAGCTCTCAGATCGTGGATTGCAGGGAAGCCCAAGGCATAGGGGAGGGAGGAGGTCTCGCCCAGCGGGGTACCATATCAGAATCTGAGCGATTTGATGTGGTTGCGGTGGCAATGTCTCCCTCCAAAAGACACATCACCAAGCCCATTTGCGAAATAACTTACGGGCTGAGGGAGCAGGGCATCAGGACAAGCGTTTTGGTTCTTGAGTCTGGATCAGGAGTGCCTTCAGACTCGCCATACGGCGGCGCACCTGGCGGAACAATGGCTGGAATAAACGAGAAAGAGATCCTTCAAATAAGGAGGTACAAACTCGCTCTCTTCCACTTAGGTGGTATCGGCGGCCACGTTGTCTATAAGGCAAAAACCTTCCTCCGATACGTTGACATTCCAACAATAATAGTGTGTGAGGCACCAGTAGATTATGAGGATTTTGCCAAAGTCGGCATTGTCACGCGGTTGGTACGTCCTCCTCCGGATAAGGTCGAATGTCTCGGAACAATTGTCGATATCGTGACAGGCGTGGTGAGGGGGGTCAGCGCGCCGCGCGACAAACTCAATGAAATAGTGATAAAGGTAAAATTCTGGTTGAGCAAGTTTGAAGGAGAAGGCACGGGAAGGGTGAAATAGAATTGGCAAAGGTGTTCATATTCCCGCCCAACAGCTTGATTCTATTTGACTTGGTTAAAAGAGAAGGTCATACTCCTTTGGGATTGGGTGAAGAGGTTGCTAAGAATGTAAACAGGCCAGAGATCGATTCACCACCAATGAACATAACTCCGGAATTCCCCCGAAAGGGCCTCAAATATGCCGCCATAGAAGTCCCCTCAGGCGTGAGGGGCAGATTAGCACTAATAGCACCCCTCGTTGAGGAGGCAGAGGCAGCAATTATCGTTGAGGAACCAGAGGCACTGTTCGGCTGTGCCAGCTGTGGAAGGACAAACGAATTTCTCATTTATCTGATAAAACAGCGCAACATACCATTCGTTAAAGTTCCGTACCCATCCACAGAGGAGGATGCAAGAGTCATGGTATCGAAAATAAGGAAATTCCTCTCTTCCCTCAACGATACTCAGAAGACATTTAAAAAATCAAATTCTTAGCCCACTTTTTCATAGAAAATTGGTGTTCTCATTTAATTCAGACCGGAAGATAGTCTTATTTGATCCCAACAATTTCAATTATTTTTCTCCTTGATTTGAATCCTGAAACAATCTTGATATGGGATGGTGGCACCTTGAAGTGCCTCGCCAACTTGTTTATTAACTCTATGTTCGCTCTCCCGCCTTCTGGTCTTTGTTTCAAGCCCGCATAAATTATATGTCCTTCTACCCTTAGGAAGTCCGCTCCCAATTTCACTTCAACCTCATACCTCATGGAAAACTACCAAATCTCTTGTTTCAGATATCTCATCAATCTGCCAAAATCCTAAATATGCTCAAGGAAGGTATTATTTTTATCCGTTTCAATCACTGTGAATCCTGCAATTATTGTTACGAAAAGGTCGTCCAAAAATTCCAAACCTGCTATTACCATTAAAAATTTTCATAATACATAATTTAATTTAAAAATGATGCGTATAATTATTTGGGCTGGTCTGCATGAAAAAAGAAAATATTGGTGACACTTATCCAAAGCTTCGAGTGGCTGCAGTTCAAGCTGCCCCTGTGTTCCTGAATCGGGAGGAAACTGTATCAAAACTTGAGGATCTAGTTGCAAAAGCCAAAAAAATGGGTGCCGACCTCGTTGTTTTTGGTGAGTCTTTCATTCCTGCCTTCCCAATATGGAACAACATTTACCCTCCTATTGATCAGCATGAATTTTACCTGAAAGCTCGGCGAGAAAGTCCACGGTTTTAACCGTGGGGTGAGTCGCCGATAATTTTAAATAATGTTATGGCTACTAATGTAGTCTGATGTAACATGTCCATGCCAGTCCGGATAAAGAAAGACACGATAGAGGAGCTAAAGAGGCTGAAGGTTCATCCTAGGGAAACCTACGACGATGTGATCAAGAGGATGATCCAGGCGTGGAAAGAAC
>Ga0315298_1001507_pt1 | contig 42334 bp, 34 predicted proteins | sample WHS_1_MG_FD_203077 | JGI IMG/M metagenome (GOLD analysis project Ga0315298, IMG submission 203077) | Extremophilic microbial mat communities from Washburn Hot Springs, YNP, Wyoming, USA - WHS_1_MG | ecosystem: Environmental > Aquatic > Thermal springs > Hot (42-90C) | place: USA: Wyoming... | reverse complement strand
CCACTTCCCCATCTTCTGCGGTTTGACGGCCGCGGACTGCTCCATGGTATCAAGAGCCTGTGGTATTTCATGTGCTCCCTGCTGTGCCTCCATAACGACAACCTCAATTGGGTGGTTAATCCGCCCACCGAGATTGACATCTCCTCCCTGGTGGACCCTGACGACATTGACGACTACCCGGGCAAGAAATACCTCACCCGGGGCACGGTCAGCGGCCAACAGGCCATCCGCACAGTCGAGCGCAGAAGCATCACCAATGAAATCCTGGCGAACGAAAACTTCGCCCAACAGCGCTTTGAGGAAGGCACCTTTATAACCAGCTTGGTGCGGGGCCTGCCCGGCTACCGTGCGGAAGTCACCGCCCGGGAGTCGGCCCAGAGCCTGGAGCAGAACCTCACCGTCTTTGGCCTTATCGGCAAAAACCTGGAGCACGGGGCCCTGGACGCCATCTTGGCCGGGGCCGAAACCGTGGCCATCAATATCACCTATGATGAAATGGCCACCCTCATGGGGCAGGAATGGGCCGACCGCTATGCCGATCCCTCCTCCCCCACCGGTCTGAAGCTGCCACAATTGACCACCGGCAATTTCTCCGTATCCGGCATCTCGGCACTCATGCGGGATTGGGAGATTATCCGCAATATCCGGGAAACGATCCTGCCCCTCTTTGCTGAAGGACAAATATTCCTGCCCTATTTGAAGCCCTACGCCCTGCTTAAGTCATTGGAAAAACGCCTGAACCTTAAGGATGAGGGAATCGTCGTAGACCAACAGACGGCTGACGCCATTGACGGGGCCCAGCAATTTCAACAAGAACAGGCAATCCAGGTGCAGGCCCTCCAGGATGCGGCTTCCGGCCAGGAGGCCGCGGGCTTCCTGATGCAGCCCCAAACCAATGAACAGATTGCTATGCCGCCCGCAAGTCTGGGGGCTGGAACGGAAGAGGGTATGGCATGACCGACATCTTAAGCAGTCAAGGCGTGGATATTGACATCGTGAGCGGGCGCCCCCTGACGCACTCGTCCCGGCCAAAGACCGAAAGCGCCCAGGATAAATACCATGAGGCGATTCAGAACAGCATGGCGCTGAGAGCGGAACTCCAAAAGAGTCCCGCACTGAACATACTGACGAAGCTCTATGTCAATATTTTGACGGATCTGGCCAAGCAGGACGTCCGCTGCCAGACCATTGAAGCCATCGCCCGGGAAATGGGATTCGAGGTGGACCTGGCCCCAAAGATTGCTGAGGAGAGGATGAAGCAGCTTATGGGGCCATCCCTGGCCAGAGAATATCTGCAAGCAAAACATGCCGCCCCATAAGGGATACCGGCAAGGACATAAAAACTATGCCCCACCCGGCCCGCCAGGACACCCGGGGGAGAGGAGCAGTGTATGAGTGAAGGCGCAGAAGCAACATCGGTAAAGGCGGTTGAAACCATCGGTCCGGATAATCCCGACTCCTTGGGTGCCGTCATAGACCGCATCCAGGAAAACAGGGTTTTCTCCGGTCATCCTGCGGACACCGAGGGCAATCCTGAAACGCAGGATGAGAGTGGGGGTGAACAGACTCCATCGGAGCCTGCGTCAGCGCCAGACAAGCCCGACGAGAAGCCCCCCGAGAAAGAGCCCCCGAAAGAAGCAGGAGACGGCCAGGCGGAGGATTGGGGCTTCACCCCCAAATACAAAAGCCACCGGGAGGCCGAGATCGGCTATCAAGAAGCCGAGCGGAAGATGCACGAGGCCACTCAGGCCGCCGCCGCCGCCAAGGCAGAAGCAGAAAAACTGCGCCAAGAACTGGAAGAGGTTAAGTCCGGCAAGGCCCTACCCTCAAAAGAGGAAACTCAGGAGCCTAAGACCAATGAACAACTCGTGGCTGCCTATGAATCAGCCCTGACCGAAATCAGTGAGCTTGACCCCTATGACCCGAATTACCACAAGCTGGCCGCCAAAGCCTGGGCCAAAACCGGGCTGGACAAGCTCCTGCTGCAATCCGCTCTCAGCGAGATTGACCGGCGCCTGGAAGAACGCCTCCGGGGGGCGTCAGGGCAAGATGCCCAGCCCCCGCTGGCTGCCGGCACACCACCCGCTACCCCAGCACCACCGGGAGATGATCAACAGCGGGTAGTGGCCATGGCTGAGGACCTGGCGCGTCAGGCGGGTCTGGATATGACGCCCGGCTCTCTTGACCACCGGCTCTTCTGGAGCAACCTGAACTTCCTGCCGGAGGGCCTTTCCTTCCAGGATGAGGTCAGGTGGATGGTCCAGGAGACCAATCGCCTAAAACCGAAAGCCAGCCCGGCCCGGCCGGCCCCGGAAAGCATTCACCGGGAACACGCGGTCATGGAACGGGGCAGTGATGCCAGCACAAGAGTATCCGGCAACGAAAAACCTGCAACCATCGGGGCCCTCCTCGACCAGCAGATGCAAAGGAGGGTCATCTGAGGAGGACTAAATTATGGCAACTCCCATGAACTGGACATTTGATGCTGATGTAGGCGTTTACAAGAACCGCTATCTCAGCAACAAACTCCTGGAGCAATCCCTGGGGAAGTGCAAGGTTATGCCCTTCACCCATGACTTCGGCATCGGGTTTGGAAAAAACAAAGGCGAATACGTCAACCTGATGCACGTCAAGGAACTACCCGACCCCACCAGCGCCCAACTGGAAGAGTCCAACCGGATTCCCATCGACAAGCTCCAGTTCGGCAATCGGCAGTTTCGGGTGGTGGAATATGGCCGGGGCGTGGAATACACCAATCTGGCCGAGCAGTTGGGGCAATTCAACCCCCGCAGCATTCTTCAGAAGGCCCTCCGCCGGCAAATGGAACGGGCCATGGACACCACCGCGGCCAAGGCATTTATGGATACCACCGCCGTCAAGATCATCTTTACCCCCACCAGCCTCACCGGCGGTGTATGGGATACCGATGGCACGGCCTCAACTATGGCCACCGCGGGTCTGGGGTTCGACCATTGCTGCGCCATTGCCGACTACCTGGCGGATACCATCCACTGCCCGCCCTATGAGGGGGAGGATTACGTCGGTCTGTCCTGCAACAAAAACATCCGGAGCCTGAAGCAGGACCGCCTCTGGCAGATGGTCCATCTTTATCTCCAGAAGGGTGACTTCTTCTTCCTGGGCGAACAGGGCAAAACCGAGCGCATCCGGTGGGTGGAGGTGAACCGTTCTGCGGCCCTTGCCAACACCGTAGGGAGTTCCACCGCCATCGGTGAGGCGGTGGTCTTCGGCGACGAGGCCGTGGCCCGTATTGAGGTGGAAACCCCGGAACTGCGGGCCGACCCCAACTACCAGAGCGACTTCGGGCGCACCAAGGCTGTGGCTTGGTATGGCATCTTGGCCTTCGGCTCGGTGTGGGACACCGCCAACGACGGCGAGGCCAAAATCATTCGCCTCGGTTCGTCCTAAGCAGGACTGAGATAGGAGGACTTGACCATGGGACAGAATCAATACGGCAGCTATGATGCCGAGGTCCTGACCGCGCAAAAGGCCGATGCTGGCTTGACCCCCACGGCCTATAACGCAACCGCCGGCGATCTGTTTACCTTTACGGCCCGGCGGCCCATGTGGGTCATGGGGTTGGGCTGCGAAGTGACCACCGCCTACACCGTGCCAGGCACCGCCCAAGTGGTAGCCCTGGACTTCCGACCCACGCACAACAGCGACAGCGGCCGCCTGGAGAAGGCCACCATCACCATGAATGCGGCCCGGGCGGATGGGATTATCATCCACAAACGCATCGACGGCTTCAAGGTGCTTCCCGGCCAGCAGGTCATCATCGAACAGAAAACCGCTGGGGCCACCGGGGCCGGCGCGGCCAACTGGTTCATCCTGGCCTGCCCGGTGCCCGAGTCCGACGGCAATTGTGCCAATCTGGTAGTTCTGTAAACCTTTGACCTGGGCCGTCAACGGGCGGCCCGGGCATAAGGAGGATGGAGCATGGCTGATGTGACAGCAACGGTCACTATCGTGGACCGGGATTTTTTGGGAGTGGCGAACAAGATCACTTTGGCGAGCATCGCCTTCGGCAACGGCACCAACACTTATCCGAGCGGCGGCATCCCCATCGGCGGGAAAGAGCAGTTCGGCATCAACAAGCAGATCAAAGCGGTCTTTGTGGACCAGCCCATTAATGGCTATGTCTACAAAACCGACTACTCCGACCAGAGCGCCCTGAAACTCAGGATTTACCAGGGAGACAATGATGGTGCCTCCGATGGTCCCCTGGTGGAATTGCCTACCAGCGCCGCTCCCGCGGCCACGGTGGTCAAAGCCATGATTATCGGCGTGTAAAAAGGGAGAGCATATGCCTCAAATCCTTCACACTAAAGAGTTCGGCGACATTGAGGTGGTCAGGAGCTTCGTCAAAGGAAACCTGCATATCGTGGAACTGACCAATGGCGCCTACGCCCATTCGTCAGGCCTGCCGGTGCAGGGCAAAGATGAACTGCGGGATGCCATTCCCAAAGGCCCTGCCCTGGAGAAGGCTTTGAATTGGTGGGAACACCGGGACGATGAAGTGGAAGCCCCCAAGCGGAGCATTCTCATCAAACCGGACGGCACCATCTCTTTCGACGACGGCACCCCGGTGCAAAGCATCAGCGAGATCATCGAGCATGTCCCCCGGGGGCCGTTCCTGGATGCGGCTATCAAGACCTTCACCATGATGCAGGGGATAGTCCAGGAGGAGGCGAAGGCGGCCCAGACGGTGGCCGGCAAAGCCGCCAAGAAAATCGCCAAGCCCAAACCCAAGCCTAAAACCCCAAAGGCGGCTGTAAAGCCCGTTATGCCGCCGGAATCCACCGCCGCGGAAGGACCGGCTATGGTGGTCTAAGTGAGCCAGGAACGCCTGACGATATGTCTTAACTGCAAATTAGTATACCGTCCTGATTCTAGAACTCACCGGGACCCGCACGAATACTGCCCCAAGTGCGGGTTCCGCCTGGCGGAGGGCGACAGGCTGTGGAAGGAGAAATGACATGGGTAAGTCAAAAGGCGTAGAAATGCCGGAAGACTGGCTCCGGAGAGTTGATTTCACTTTCGGCGGCAAGACTGGACTGGAAACCCCAGAGGGGTTCGGCGACCTCACCATTGATGATGAATTAACGGTGCTGGTCAAGGGCAAGGTGCGGTCCCTTCGTCAGGACAAGGAGAGTAGCGGTTTCTGTTTAACCGTGTCCCAAATCAAGATGGAAACCAGCAAAAAAGGCTCTTTGGGGACGGTCCTGGACAAGATTGTGGAAAACCGCAAAAAGTCATGAGATGCACCAGGAATTCATCACCGGCATACACCATGTATGACTGTATGACCTGCACAATCTTTCTGAGTTGTGTAATGGGTAGGGAGCCTGACGATGAATATGGCTGACATGGTGCAGGAACTGGACCTGATTGTGGCCGACCCGAGCCTCAAGCCATATTTCGTGGGTTGGCTCAATCAGGCCATAGAGGAAATTGCCCTCGATCTCGACCTGCCAGCCCTCAAGCGCAAGACCCCCTTTTATCTGTCTACCTTCGGCACAGAATGGGTCTGGCCGCTTCCGGAGACGTTCCACAAAAAGCTCTTTCGATGTCTTGATGGAGATGGAAATCAGGTAACCATCTGTCGCACAGCAGATGACCTCATTGACCTGGACCCAGACCATGATGATATCGGTGACCGGGTAACTCATGTAGCCGTGGAGGAGACCGGACCGGTCAAATATCTCTATACCTATCCAAGGGCAGATGACACGCTAAAACTCTGGTTTTACGAGAAGCCCAGCCGTCTCCAAAACGACGGGGACGTGCCCAATCTCATGCCGCCGGAGTTTCATGGGCGGGTGATCATCCCCAAGGTGGTGGTGAAGAATTTCAGACTCCTCCAGGACTTGGCCGCAGATGCCCCGCACAAGAGCTTGGCCTATTGGGAGGAGCAATACCGCAAGGGACTGTATGGAGAGCCACGGGGGGAAATCGGGCTGGTCAATTATCTGGCCCGGGCCAAAGGCGGGCCGCGGCGCCATGGCGGGAGGGACCCCTTGCCATGATCAGAGCAAACACCTGCGGCCGATGTAAGCATTTTGAACCTATCATGGGCGGGTTTTGCAAACGTAGGGTTTTGCTGGGAGAAACGGGGGAAACCCGGGAGGATATCCCGGCCTGCCAGAATTACGAGGAGAGGGGGTAATGGCCAAACCCATCCGGGCGGCGGGCTTTCGCGGCATGAGCAACCATCCGGTTACGCCGGCTCGCCTGCTGGACGACGCCAGGCTGATCACGCCGCAAGTCATTCTGAACGCCGATGTTGCGGGTGACGGGGTGCTCCTTCCCCGGGTGGGGCGGCGCCGTTTGGCCGCAGTATCCAATTGCCATTCCCTTTGGTCCGGCACCGAGACCTTCTTTGTCGCTCAAGGCGCCAGTGGTCTTCCTGCCTTGCACAAACTGGCCGGGGATACCCCGGTGGAAGTGGCAACGGTGAGGGGGCCAAGCAGGGCCCCCATGTCGTATGCGGAAGTCAACAACATTGTTTATCTCTCCAATGGTTACTGGAAGGGGGCTTACGATTTATTAACCGGCACGGTGCGGTCTTGGGGTCTTCCCTTACCTCCTCCCCCAAAGACGTCTCTGGTGGACGGCGACCTTCCCCCTGGGCGGTATAGCCTGTGCTACACGACTTACGAAAATGGACGCATTGGGGGGAATGGTTCCATCGTAACGGTGGAGTTTTGGGGGGACTCTTTCGGGATCAAGTTGATTAATCCACCGGCGAATGTCCTGTGCTGGATCACCCAACCCAACGGGGGAGATTTCTACCTGGCTCAGGTGGACGGCGATAACGTCATCCGAAGCCCTTACTACACCCAAAGACTTCCCACCTTGCATGTTATTCCGCCGCCTCTCTTCACCTGCATGTTTGCCGGGGCGGGGCGGTTGTGGGGAGCTTCGGGGAAGACCCTCTACTACAGCCACGAGTTTCGCTATGAGGACTTTTCCCCGGCCAACACCATCCCCTTCACCGAGGAGATCGTCCTCTTAGCCCCCATAGCTGATGGCATCTTTGTGAACTCTCGGAGATCGACTTGGCTGATCAAGGGTTATGACCCCGCCAAAATGAGTGTGGACCATGTGGGAGAGGGGGCGGTGCCCGGAACCTTGACCTATGCCTTGGTGGAAGGCGGCGGCTATGAGATTTCCCGGAAACTTTCGCAACTGCCGAGTCCGGTATGGATGTCTCCGGCCGGCGTGGTAGTTGGCACCGCCAACGGACACTTGGTTCACATGACGGAAAGCCGCCTCCGGCTTTGGCCCATGAGCCGGGGGGCGGCGGCGCATTGGATGCAGGATGGCCGACCCCTCACCCTGGTCACTCTCTATGGCGCGCCGACGGGCCAAGAAGATCAGGACCTGCGGAACATATTCGAACGCGGCAAAATCTTCATTTCCGCCCCTTTACTTCATGGTGCTCAGGGCGGCGTTAATCTTAGCGGAGAAGGAGCGTTGTCATGACCATTTATGTGCCCAATGTCGGCGAAATCGAGATGTTGAAGTCCATTTTGCAGGCGGCTGCCTTTGAGGTGGGACTTTACAAAAATGTGGTCTCCCCGGACGGCGGCACCACCTTCTTGAACGTGCAGGAAATGCCCACCGGGGGCGGGCGGAATTACGCCCGGAAGAGTTTGGCTAACGAGATTGTGGAAACCGGCCTTACCGCCAATAAGTGGTATCTGCGGCTGAACGCCGACGGCAAGGCCGAGGCCCAATACAATAATGCCCCCTTGGAATGGGAATTCAACTCCACCGATGTGGCCGACGGCAATACGGTTTACGGCCTTTTCGGCATTACCCGGGTTTTACCCTTCAAACAAGGCTCTTCGGAGATCAAAGTGGGGGACACCGTGACCGGGGCCACCTCCGGGGCCACCGTAGTGGTCACCGGGGTGGTGGTCACTTCCGGAGCCTGGACCGGCACCGCGGCTGGTTACCTTTTTGTCAAGAATCAGAGCACCGCAGCCTTTCAAAACAGTGAAAACCTGCAAGTGGGCGGCAGCACGAAGGCGGTTTCCGACACCGGCACGCTTTTCGGAGGAGACACCCATAAGCAGTTGATGTTCTTGGAGGCCTTCACCGAGTCCAAGCTCATCGACACCAGCGGGCAGAAGGTCAAGGTCACCCTGAAGCTGAACCTGAGTTCGGCGTAACAATATCCTACATAAAAAGTTCGAAATTGGGGAAAATCGGAAATTCTGTAGTAGGTAGCCGTCATGGCAATCAAAGCCAAGCGCAAGGATGATCGTCTCTATCTGGTGGACCATGACACCTTCGGGGACGTATATCACTGCACTTACAAAGAAGGCACCATCACGGATTTCGGGGTGGAGAAAACCGATCCCCTCACGCTGGCTGACACCTGCACCGTGGAAATGCAGGGCGGTGGGACGGCGCATGATGTGCCGATCTTCTATCACTGCCGCAAGGGCTATTACGACGAACAGGTTGCGACGCTGCGGACCAACGAGGCCCTGCGGGGTGGGGCCCGAGCCTTCCGGGTAGGCCAAAAAGTCCAGGTCATGATGTATGACGACGTCAATGCGCGCTATGTCATGGGGCACAACGAGGGCAAGCGCCCCAAGGCCTGCCAGGACATCTTCAAGATGCGGTTCTACGGCTGGGAAGGGCGGTGGCACGACATCCACTACTGCGTGAGCCAGCAGAAAGAATATGGTGGCCTAGACCAGGCCATGGCCGAACCAGACGGCCGCCCTTTGAAGTTGACCAAGCAACAACGGCGCCTCTTTGGCTTCCGGGAAGTGCAGGGAGGCACCATCGTGCAGTATTACGGGGATTGGCTCATTGTGGTGGGGCCGCTCATGGTGATCTTCCGGGTTTCATCCATCGGTTTGCCCGGTCCAATGACCGGCTGGGTGAGAATTTACATCGGCATTTGGACCAAGGAGCGGGAAGAAGCGGCCATTGCCCTCGGGAAAGAGAAAGAGGCCAAGCTGCCCACCGGCATCTTCGGCTATATGAACCCCATGGACTTCGAAGTCGACTATCCGGGGACATATTTTCAAAAGACCTTTTCGTCGGTATTCGACTCCAGGTTCAAGGGCTACGCCATTCCCCAACCGCGGTGGATTTATACGGAGTTTTACGCCCAGGATTGGGAGGGTTGAGATGATCGGCCCAAAGGACAGGGAAAGCACAGAACTTAATTTCAGCAAGCTTCTGCAAGCCCTGAGACAAAGAGACCGGGACCTGTGGAGCCTGGTGGCGGGCCAACTGGGCAAGGAGCGCTGGCGGCAAATGCTCAAAGAGGTTAAGGAGAAAAACCCTGACCTCTATCGAGAAATCATCAAAGTCTATGATGCGCTGACCCAAGGGCAGGAAGAGATAGTGAACAGCCCCAGGGTGCCGGCTCTAACCTACGCTTGGGAAGTGGCTGGAAAACTGCTCAAAAATTATAGTTGCAAGAATGGCTATCTGGCTTCCAAAGAGCCTCTGGTTCAAACTGTTACCATTTATCTCAACATAGAGCAGGTGGTGACCGGCCTGCCCCGGGAACTCATGGTCATGTCCAACAATTTGGCCCGGGATTACGGGGGAGAACGGAAATGGACCTTCGGCTTTGACAACCGCATGTTCATTGCCGACCTCACCGAAGACGCCATTGCGGAACTGCGCAAACACCCCGCCGTGGCGCGGGTAGAAATCGATCCCTTGGCCTATATCTGCTCCAATGAGATTCCGGTCTACAATCCAAGCGAGACCAATATTGATTGGGGCGTGGACCGAATTAACCCCGAGAACGCTTGGGCCAAAGGAATCTTCGGCCAAGGAGTGAAGCTTTGTGTGATCGATACCGGCATTAAGTCGTCCCATGAATGTTTCTGGAAAGATGGAGTCTGCGTTTTCAAAGGAGGCTGGAATTTTATAGCAAACAACAACAACCCGGTGGACGATCATGACCATGGCACCTTCTGTAGCGGCATCATCGCGGCACAGCATAATGGACTTGCCGGGAGTTATAAAGGCATCGCCCCGGGCATTGAGCTATACGTGTGCAAGGTATTGGACGCCAAGGGGTCCGGCTCTCTGGCCAACGTCGCCGCAGCCGTTGATTGGGCCCGCACCCATGGGATGCACATCATCAGCATGAGCCTGGGCGGCTCGCAAGGGTCCAGTGCGTTACAGCAAGCCTGCGACGCTGCCTGGTATGCTGGTTTAGTGGTCTGTGCGTCGGCTGGCAATGAGGGCCCTGGAGATAATACGGTGGGTTACCCGGCCCGATATAACTCCTGCATAGCAATAGCCGCCACGGACTATAACGACAATGTGCCGGACTTCTCCAGCCGGGGGCCGGAGGTGGATTTGGCGGCGCCGGGTAGATACATAGTGGGTCCGTGGGCTGGGAACACCTATAAAGATTACCAAGTCAGCGGGTCTAATGGACGCTACATGTGCGCCAGCGGCACTTCGGCGGCCTGCCCCCACGTGGCGGCGGGAGCGGCCCTCGTGAAGTCCTGGTATCCCTTGGCAACCAACCTGGAGATCAGGCAGTGGATAACCGAACACTGCCGGGACATTTAAGGGGTTTTGCCATGATGTCAATTCCCAACAAAGAGAGTTTTCGGCCAGACGAAGCGGCGATTCTTCTGGGAGTCAGCCGCAGGACGGTTTTCAGGTGGCTGAAAAAAGGTGTCGTGGAAGCCTGCTCTGATAGAGGTTATCAGAGGATTCCAAGACAGGCGCTTCTGGCCATGATTTCAGGAAAAGGCGGGGATATTCATGTCGGTAGCCAAATGGATGGATGAAGGGGAAACGCGGGTCTTGCAAATCCTCTTCGGGTCCCTGGCGGTGGACGGGGCCTACTATCTGGGGCTCTACAAGAACTCGGCGGAACCTGATGAAAATATCACTGTAGCCGACCTAACGGAGATATCCGGATATGGCTACGCCCGGAAAAGCCTGGCGAGGGGGTCCTGGACCATTTCCGGAAACCAAGCCACCTATGCCGAACAGACTTTCCTGGCTCAAGGCGGGGATTGGGGCAATATTTACGGCTACTTTATCACCACGACCTTGACAGGCACAGGTGGGAAACTCGTGGCAATTGAGCACTTTGGCACGCCATATAATATTGTCGACGGGAAAGGGATCAAGATTATTCCCAAAATCACCATATCCTGAGTCTCGGCAAGACGGTCTCAGAAATAGGGGGCTTTTGGCCCCAACGAAAGGAGCAAGAATATGTCCAAATGGTGTGATGACGGCGAGAATGAAGTCCTTAATGTCTTTCTCAAGGGGACGACCAGGCCTTCATTTTACTTGGGACTCTATACCGCTCCCTCTTCAGAACCGGCGGAGGATATAACCCTCTCAGGGCTGACCGAACCATCTGGAAATGGCTACAACCGCATACAGCTATTGGATAACGATTGGACGGTATCGGCAGACCTCGCTACACATACCCAGAAAACCTTTTCCTGCTCCGGAGGCGCCTGGGGCAATGTCTATGGCTGGTTCCTGTGCAACGCACCTTCCGGCACGTCCGGCAAGGTCTATGCGGTGGGCCAGTTTTCGGACGGCCCCTACAACGTGCCGGATGGCGGCGCGGTAAAGGTGACGGTTAAGATTACCGCGGCCTAAGACAAAGAAAGGGAGGCATGATTATGCCTCCCAAGAGGAGGTAGGACATGGCGCGGGTCTTTATTGACGGGTTTGAATCTGGCGATCTGGGCTTGTGGGATGGAAGTGCCGGCGCGTCGGTTACGGCAGCACAATCAGGAATGGATGGTAATTATAACGTGTATATTAATACCACAAATAATGCGCATGTTGCTAAAAATGTCCCAGCATCATCTGAATATTATGTTGCGTTTAGGTTTAGATCAACTTCCACGCTCACTAATGTATTGATGGCGTTTTATAACTCATCTACAGTAATTGGCACCCTCACATTGGGATCTAATCTATTTTCAGCAAGGCTCGGAAGTTACTCCGGGACTATCCTTGCCACAGGAACCACTTCAATTAACACCGACACAACTTATCTTATAGAGGTATATTTAAAGGCAGCAGATTCTGGTGGCAGATGGGTTGTGAAGGTAAATGGTGTAACCGATATAGATTATACCGGCGACACCACACCTGGGCCAACTACTATTGATAATATATGTTTTGGCACAAAATTCTCAGGCACATGTTGTTACGCTTATTATGACAACATTGTTATCGACAATGCATCTTTCCCTGGGCAAACCTGCATTCAGGGCATTAAGCCGACGGCGGCCGGTAACTCCACGCAATGGAACCCCTCATCCGGCTCCAATTGGGACTGCGTAGATGAAATCCCAGCTAATGATAATGATTATGTTTCCACTAATTCCAATGGCGCTCTGGACCTTTACATCTTCAGCGACCTCACCGGCTCCATCGAAGAGGTCAAGTGTGTCCAGTTGCAGGCCCGGACGATAAAGAATGGCGCGCCCACACCCCAGAACCTGCAATTGGCGGTGAGGTCCGGCGGCACCAACTATTTTAGCAGCAGCATGGCGGTGCCCTATGTCAACCCAAAAAGCTTGTTTAACATCTGGCAACTCAACCCCAACACCAGCGCGGCCTGGACTGTGTCGGAAGTGAACGCCGCCGAATTCGGCATGAATGCCGTTGCCTAAGAGAAGGCCGGGATGCCCACCCGCTTTTATCTCCCCTCAAGTTTAAGCACAACAATAACGCCAGCATATTCCAGCGAGTGGGAGAGGACTGCTGACGCTGACCGGCGGGGCATGGTGACGTTCAGGGTAAACAGCGCCCTCACCACCAAAACCTCTTACGAAAATGTCACCACTGCTCCGTATGATTTCCTGACGCGGCAATATATCTCTGAACCACTTGAGGCCCAGACTATCAGCGGCTATGTCAAGGGGCAGATACGATGTTATGAAGACAACGCGGCGATGGATTACTGCGCCGCCATTATTATCAAGATAGTCTCCAGTGACGGCGGCACGGTGCGGGGCACCCTGCTGTCCTATTTCCCGGCGTCCCTCTCCTCAGAATATGCCACCTCTTTAACCAACAGATATTTCCCGCCTAATGTGGCGATCACATCGGTTAATGCCCAAGCCGGGGACCGCATTGTGGTGGAAATTGGCACGCGCTCCTTCAACGTGGTGAGTTCCGGGTATAATGCCTACCACCGCTTCGGAGATGCCGCGGCCGCAGACCTGCCGGAAGACGAAAGCACCACGTCAGACTACAACCCCTGGATTGAGTTCAGCGCCAATATCACATTCATTAATGATATCAGAGTCTCCCAAGCCAACGCCCAAGTTGAATATCAAGTCCCCTCTCACATCGATGTCTCACAAGTCTTTGCTCAGGTTGAATATGTTCCCACGCCCCCTGGGCAATATACCACACAGGTCACAGTCACAGTAGCACTTGACCCTTCAAGCACGGCTGCGACAAGGGAATTCACCAAAGATGCGGCGGCTACGATCTCACTTGACCCAGCGCAAACCTTAACGCTATTTCAAACGGCGGGAGAGTTTGTCGCTATTGAGTTGGTAACGGTAAGCCTGACTCCCGCCCCCGTCACCATCTGGGACCGGCTTTACACCGCTACTCCTCTCATAGAAATCCTGCCAGAGGCCGAAGTCTCCTGCCCGGTACGCGTTGCAACTGCTGAGGTAAACATTGAAATTCTTCCCACCCCAACTGTCCGGATGCCAGTAATTGGGTGGGATTCACTCACCGGCTACGGCCTGGTGGATTTCTCCTGGCTATCGGAGGACCCGCCCTTCTATGTGGTCCTCGGCGACATTCCCCTGGTCATAGACCCGACCGCCAAGGAAGTTTCTCTTTGCGCCGAAGATACATTTGACATCAACCCTGACCTCAAAGTCGGGGGCCGCACAACGGTGGTGCATAGTAAACCTGGGGAGTTGCTGGTGGATTCCCAGGGCGGGCCTGCTGTGGGCGGCGAGCCGGTGGTGGAATGGCCGGAAATCCCCGTGGAGGATTATACCGCCAAGGTAGAGATTCTTCTGGGCGGGTCCTCGTCGGCGCAACACTTCACACCGTCCCCTCGGGATATGGCAGTGGAGACGCGGGGCGGCGTCCGCTTGACGGGTTCAACATCTCCGACTTACCTCTCTCCGCAAGACCTCATCACAGAATACACCACGGTGGTTGCCGCCAAGGTGGGGCCGGTCCAGGTGCCGGCGGTGGAATTCGTCGAGCCGGGGCTTGATGTTGACGTTCTGGAGGTGACCACACAGGTTTCCCTGGAACTGAGCGGCGCGCCCCTGGTGGATTACCCGGAACTCCCGACCGTCTTCGAGCATGAGACGAATTTCGGCAAGATCAGGGTAGGCGGCGCCTGCGGTGTTCTCTGGGACTATCCGGAAATATTCGACCATGTGGCCGTGGGGGGAATTATCCTGGAGGGCCAGGGTGAAGAGGCGGCGGAGGCTTTTTACACCATCGCCCTGCACGGTTATACCTTTGAACCCAGCCTTTACAGCAACTTTTCCTTCAATTCCTATGCCAGCCACCGGGGCAGGATGCTGGCGGCCCGGGACGATGGGATTTACGTGCTGGAGGGCGCCGATGACGATGGCAAACCTTTTCATCCAGGCGTCAGAATCGGGCCGACGACATTCGGCCTCGACAACTTCAAGCGCCTCCGATTCCTGCAACTCGGCGATTGTGGCGATGCCGAAGTCAGGGTTGCAGGGAAAACAAAGGGGAAAGAAGGTTATTACCGAAAGAGCCGGGGACGATACGAAGTGAGCCGGGAAGTGGAAGACAAGATAGTCACTGTGGAAATTTCTGATTTCACCCGGCTCGATCAAACGCAAATCGACCTGATTGTGCTGGCGAACAGGTAACCTGGCCTGGGCTCGATAAGGGCGATTGGTGTCATTGAGGGGCGGTTTCATGACCTACGATGAGAATGAATCAGCCAGATGGGCACTGGCGGTGAGCGCCGTCACGGAGAAGCACCGGCAAGCGACAGATAAGGCCATGGCTGAGGCCGCGGCCCGGGGCTTTATGGCGCCGCCCGGCATTTTCCGGCTGGCCCTGGTGGAAGCTTCCCGGGAGGCCAAAAATGAACTCGCCAAAGCGAATGGGGAGATTTACAAAGTCCGGCGGGAAATGCTGGCCAAAGACGATGAAACGGAACAGAAATACATTCTCAGGCTTCTCAAGGTGGATGCCGAGGCTTACCGGAACGCCCTGGAAAACGCTTATCGTCTGTTCGAGGCCCAGAAAAGCGCCAGCTTAGACGAATACCGGGCCCGGATTGACCGGATGAATGCCGAGACTGACAAGCACCAAGCCCGCATCATCTTGGAAAAGGCCCAAGTGGAGCGGCAGGTCAACTACTGGAAGAAATTACAGATCATCGCCGAAGGACAAAATCTTAATGCGGAAGGTCTGCTCATCCGGGAGAAGGTCCGCACCGCGGAGGTCAAGCTGTCCACCCTTGATTACCTCAGCTTCATTGTGGAAGCGGAGCGTCAGGTCCTGGTTTCTGAGAAGAAAAAGGCTGAGGCCCTGACGCGGGTGGTCGATGCCAGCCGCAGTGTGGCCGAAATAAAAAAGGCTATGATCCCTCTCTATCTGCAAAAAGCGGCTGCCAGGAATCAGCAGGCCGAAGCGATCATAAAGGAGACGGAAGATAAGAAAGAGTTGGAACTCCTGGGTTATGAAAAGGTGAATGTGACCCGGACAAAGCATGAAGCGGATCATGATATTCAACTGGCGGAAGCACTTTATGAACAGGCTAAGTTGGAGTATGTGCGGGCCGACCGCTTGACGGAACTATTCCGGAACCAAGCCAGGAGGATGCTGACGGACTATGAAGAACATGTGCGACGGTTGGTCCTCGACTTGCAAACGAAGACGAGCCTGGAGAAAGCCGGGGCTGGGGCACGGGCCTCTGCCATCAAAGTCAAACTCGACAGCCTGGGGGACCTTAGTGCATATGCTGCGGAAACACAGGCTGCCCTGAGTGAGGGTGGCGCCCTGTCCAGCGCCGCGGGGTCAGTAGGTGAAGCCCATGTCGCCGCCATCACCGCCAGCGCCAACCGGAAGACCAATCACATCGTGAAGCAAATTATAGAGAAACAGGTGATCCACTCGGGGTAAGGATATGGCCGATTCACGGATAACAAACTTACGGGACCGCACCGACCGCCGGGATAGGGCCATTTGGCAGAGTTTTGACCTGCTTGGTCTGGGCTTGCCGGAAGTCGAGGACTTGGAAAACCTCATCAGCATCGGAGGCACGAAACAGTTTCTGGCCATTATCGACGCCGAACTGGAGGCGTCCGTTGCGCAGCGCAACCTCCTGCACGAAGCCGACTTGGCGGAAGTGACCCAAGACCGCAAAAACTCCTTGGCCAGGATTGAAGCCCAAAGGCAAGCCCTGGCCATCAAGCACGCCGCCGACCTTTTGGTCCTGGCCGTCCAGGAGTATGACGCCAAAGTAAAACAATTCATTATGGCCGCTCGGGAATACGCGGCTGAGGTGGAAAAAGAACAGGTTGAAGTGGAGCGGCTCCAGGCGGAACTGGCCGCCAAGAAAGCAGAATTGCAGGGTCAGGATATTTATGCCCGAGTGTTTTTCGAAATGGTGGATCAGAAGCAATTGGAGGCGGAGAAGGCCAGGACCCAGATAGAGGTTGCTCGGGCCAATATCCGGGCTCTCACCGCCGAAATTGAAGCCGAACAAGCGGAATTGCGGGTGGTTCAGGAGGAGTTGGAGGTGGTGATGACCGAGGCGGAAAAAGCCACGCTGAATTCGGACATTGCCATGATTATGGCGGACATCATCACCCGCTGTTTGGCGGGCATCCGTTTGGGGGTGGAAAAGGCGGAAATCCAGGAGGCCAGAGAATATATCCAGCGAAACCTGGATGACATGCTAAGTTTGTGGGAGCGGCGGTCTCTGGTGGAAAATATTCGCCGGGACACGGAAGCCGCCTTGCAGGCAGAAGTTTGGCGTTTATTGGAAGGGCAAAAGACTCTGGAAGCCCTTAGAGTTGATAATGCCAAGGCAGACCTAATGGTGGCCAAGAAGGAGGTAGAAACTATCTTCCAGAAAGCCGTAGAAGAAGGTTCAGAGAGATACGGGGTAGGCCTGGCCAGGGCTATCGCCATTGCCGCCCGCTCCCGGGCCAAAATAGAGATCAACGAGGCGGAGTCCCAGGCCAGAATCGCCGGTTATACGGCACAAGAGAAGACGTATCAAAATGCAGAATACGAGGACAACTACCGGGAGATCGTAGAGCAAACCATTGTGAGCGACTGATTATGGTGGACCTGTTCGATGATTTTGATGATGACCTGAGTGGTGGACGCTTCGAGGGGGAGGCGGAAGAAGAATTTTTTGAGGAAGATCAATACGAAAATCATTTGGAGCACATAGAAGAAACCAAGACCAGGCTATCCCATGAGGCGGTCAATCTCTATGCGCACATGGGCATTTTTTTGCCCTACCCGGCCCCTACCTGGTATGCCGTCAGGGATAAGAAGATCAAGAACGTCATGGACACGGCGAGGGACAGCCTGGATCATATGTTTGAGAAGTTGATGGTCTGGCCGGCGCAGCGCTGGCGCACCGATATCATTTACCAGGCCAAGTATGAGATGCGGGCCTTCCAGCAGGGCTGGCGCACCCCGGAAGGTGTGCTTGATAAAAAGGAAGCCGATATGGTGGTGGGGTGGATTGATTTCCTGTCTGGAATCCCCTTTGGTGCGGTGGAAATGCTTGTGGCAATAACTGAGGCAGGCACAGAGCCGAAGGACCTTCCTGTCAAGCCCGGCAAGGGTCCGGCTCCGCCAGTGCCTGAAAAATTTTTCAAGGGACAAAAGAGAGAATACGTCCTCTTCAATCACATCTGGCTGGTGGAAAAGGGCGTCAAGGCCATGGCGCCGCCAGTTGCGGCTGGGGAACAGACCGATAACCTCTGGTGGTTGAGGGTAAATCTGAAAGAGGAAGACCTCTATCCTTTTCCCGGAGAATTCGTGGGCCTGGCAGTGCGCCTCTTCCCGAACCTGCCCTGGGGGGAGCAGGAATCAAGTCCTTACCTCTTTAGCGGCAACTGGATGGACACGCTTTATTATACCTCCGGGATTGTCAAAGAAGTCATCCAGGGCGAGGACCACGATGAGTATGTAATTAAATGGCGGGGGCAGGAGATCCGCGCCAAATCCTCAGATTTTGCGACTTACAAGCGCAACGACCGGGTGGTGGTGCTCAAGGACATAACGGCCAGCCGGCCTACGCAACGGTTTGACGACGAGGATACGGAAAAATTCAATGCTGAAGATTGGGCCATTGTCCCGGTCACCTTCTACGGGGTCGGGCTTGAATAGGGGGGGATGCCATGGCGGATGAAGAAATCCTGAGAGGATATCAGGGAGATAATGAGGACCTGGAAGACGTTGGGCTATCACTGAAAGATGCCATACAGAGACTGAGACAGGTAGATGAGGCCCGCAACAGACTCATTCAGCAGGCGCAGATAGGGAGAATGTGGAGTCTCCGGACCGGCTGGAGGCCAACAGGCAAAGCCTCAGATAATGACAAGGTCAAGGCTTATACCAGCACCCTCGCCAGCTTGGACAAGGAAAGGGACAATCTCACGAAACTCATTCTGGGTTTGCATAAAAACCAATTGGGGGCCAGGAAGGACGCTCTTGACATCGCGGCCAAGAATCTGCCTTACCAGTTCCAGGCCCAGCAACAAGTCAAAGAACAAAACCGGAAGACATTCGAAAACCTTGTGCGTCATGCGGCCAGCTTGGATGAAGGGGCGCCGCTGCCGCCCATCACCCAAAAATATTACGCCGAATCCCTGATAGACCCGCAAAGGGCGGCAAACTCCGTGGCCCGTGATCTGGCGGTGGCCAAGATGCAGACTGAATGGCCCAATACGGTCGAGAAGGTAGCCGCCGCGATGCGACAGCAACTCGGCCGGCCCCTTACCGACCAGGAGCGCATGTCATTAGCCAAGGGTGATCTGCGGACGATTGTTGAGGGCAATCAACTGCTAAACACGGAAAGCTACCAAAAGTTGCGGGAAATCCCGGTAGGCGGCACCGTCGATACCTCTCCGGTCCACATGTTTGTGCAAGGTTATCGGGAGATGAAGGACGCCGATGGCCGAAACTTCTGGGGTAGATATGAGAAAACGCCTAATGGGACTGTAAACGTAGTCAGGTTGACCCCGACGGAAGCAGGGTTGATCCCGGAGAAGAAAGGCTTTGGACAGTTTATCTATGGACAACAGGTCCCGGGAGAAATTCTCTCGGGCAAGGACCAAGGGGCTACTCCGGTTCCGGGAGGATTGCCGGGAATGTTCCAGGGCCCCGATGGCAGATACTTTTACCGGACCTATACCGGCATGGGGGAAGGAATTGTCAAACAAGATATCCCCATTCATCAGGTGCAGACTGTTTCCATGGCTGATTTGCTGAAACCAGAGATGGTAGCCCAAGCTGGCCTGACCTTCCGGGGCGGACCCAATGACCCCTCGCCGGAAGCCAAGGCCTATATGGTCCTGGATGCCCTGAACAAGAAGAATCTGGCAACAGGACAGCAGGTTGCCTTTGCCTTGAGTCCAGATGAAGGCGCCAAGGCCAAAGCGGCTTTTCAGGCTTATACCAGCGGTCTGGCGGAATATGGCAAGAGCCTGCTTTCCAGCCCTCCACCGGGGGCATCACCGAGTCCCGCCCAAGGGCCAGCGCCGGGGACACCGGAAAGCAGCCTCCGGGAAAGCGTCGTCCGCGCCTGGCAAAATGTGCCCGGCCGGCTGACGGCGCCGGAAGCGCAGTATACGCGGGAAACCGGCATCACGACCGGTCTACGTGCCTTGGGAACAAAAATATTCGGCACCCCGGAAAGCTGGCAGCAGGCCAGCAAGTGGATAGAAGAGGCCGAGGGCCGCACATCCGCCCCGGCTGTCCCGGCCGCACCTTCCAGTATCCCTGCCATACGTGAAGAGCCTAAAGTTTCTGTCCCGATGGACCAGGGGCCGCCCAACCCTGCCCCTGGCACTCCCCCTTCAATACCAGGGGGAATGACGCCAACGGCGGCACCGCCATTCAATATGTCGGAGCTAAGGAATCGAATGCTACTGAACCCCTATGAGGTTCGTCCTTCCCGGCTTGACGAAGTGGCAGTAGCAGGAAAGGGATGAGGTGATCATGGCTATTCTTGAAAATGACGACAAAGACCAATCCCTAAAAAGCATCCTTGGGCAAACTCCCCTCGGTTGGCAAAAGCCGGAGGAGAGCCTTTGGGGGGAAACCCGCCCCAGCCTTGAGAAGGCTACGCTGAGTCCTGAACAACAATCTCTCTACGACAGGCTGACGGCTCAGGACAAAACGCCGAGCGAAAAAGGAACATGGGAGGCGTTCAAGGCCGCCGCCCTTCCAGAGGTCTACGGCAAAGAATACGCCGGGGCCATCCCTCAAGAACGCTTGGAGGAGAAATCCCTGCCCGAAGAAACTTTGGGAGGGATTGCGTATGGGGCCTTGTCCTTCCGGAAGCTGCCCTATCAAATCGCCAAGATTATTGGTGCGGATTTGTTGGGCAGCGAAACGGTCAAGCAAGCCGTTACGCCACTTATTGAGAACATCGAGGCGCTGCAACGGACACCGGAAATAGCGCCCTCCAAAAAGGCGGAGTCGACCATTGACCTTACGGGAGGGGAAAAACCGGTCAGCGAACAGATTAAAGAGACCATTGCCAATCCGAATTTCTGGGCTGCGCAACTTCCTCCCGGTCTTTGGAGCATAGCTGAATATTTTGTTTACGGGGGAGGGGCCGCGGCTCTGGCCCGGAAGGCCCTGGGACTGGAAAAGGCCTTGGCCACAGCCGCCACCCCCGCCGCTGCGGCCAAGATCGCCTCCAAGATAAACCTAATGACCAAGATCACCGGTTATGGCACCGGCATGGCAATGGAGGCGGCCGGGGCGGAAGAAGAACTTCGGCAATGGGAGAAAGAAAATCCCGGAAAGCAGATCAGTTGGGGGCAACGGGTCTGGACGGAATTGGGGACCGGGGTGGTTGCCGGCGCTTTTGAGGCTGCGTCTTTTGAGCATATTTTCCGGGGCAAGCATGGCTGGACCTTAGTCCGCAAAGTCCTGGACAGCATCGCCACGGAGGGAACCACGGAAGGCGCTCAACAGATCATAGAGAATGCTTTCAAAAAGTATGGCTATGAACCTCGGCAGGACTTGCTGGAGGGCGTGGTGGAAAGCATTTTGGTCGGCGCCGCGGTAGGAGGACTGGCCGGCGCCGGCGAACATGCCAGGGAGTCCATCCCGAATATACGGGGAAGGGTCAAGGATATCCTTGAAGGCTACAAACAGGAACGGGCCGAGGCCACCGCGGTTCCCGCCCCGGAAACGCCGCCGCCATCTCCCATGGGGTTCCCTATTTACCGCACCGGCCCCACTATCCAGGCGGGCTTGGCGCAGCCTATCCTGGCGCCGGAAGAGCAGGTCAGGCCCCAAACAGGCAAACAGGAAATTCTGCCTGGTTTCGACTATACCGGAGTGGTCCAGCCGGAGCAAAGAAGCGGGCCGCTGGAGCCCGGCCCTCCCGGGTCTCCAACTCTTTATGGCCCTGGCGGCGAGATAGCGCGCACCCCGGAATATGTTGCGGCCAGATGGAATGTTTTGGCAGATTATGAAGAAGCCCTGTCCAAACCCCCCCACCAGCGCACCGCTGAGGAGAAATGGCTGGTGGACACGGTGCAACGCCAAGGAATAGAGGCGGCATTGCCAGCCGAGTTCCGAACCCCGGGCATGGGCGGTCCGGGTGCCTCCACCATATTAGGGCCCTGGGGCGGACCTGCCAGCGCCAAACCGCCCAGCGCCGGACCGATCCTGGACGCCCAGGGCAAGCCTATCGACCTCGCTACGCCGCCTCCATCTCCACCAGAGGTAGTTGGTCCTACCGGCAGGCCCATCGTCAAGCAGGTATTGCCCCCGGAATTTGGAGGCCCCCGTCCGGAACCCATGGCGACCACGGGGGATGAAACTACGGTGGCCTCTGAGATTGGCAAAGAGCCGGTGCCGGCCCGGCCCGCCGCCATGGCTCAGGCTGATCTCCTGGAGAAAGTCAAAGTGCTGGCCAGAAGGGTCGATCAGTATGGCGACCCCCGGGATACTCAGGAGCTTTCCAATCTCTTGGCCGCCAACCGGGAGACCCTGCGGGACATGTTTACGGTGCCCCCAGAGGACCGGAGCGGCCTGAGACCCATTGCCGAACGGCTTTACAACCTCATGCAGGAGGTGGAGGAGACCGGTGACCCCGGAGCGGCCAGGGAGTTGCACGATCTGATAGCTGGCAACATGGGTCTGGTCCAGGGGGTGCGCCGCTGGGAAATAGCCAAGGAGGCAGGAAAGTTCCCAGAGCCGATGGAATCCCAAGGAACGGTTCCAGAAACGGATAAAGGAACGGTTCCAGAAACGGATAAAGGAACGGTTCCCGATATTAAAAAAATCCGGGAAGCCATCACCACAGCCTTTAAAGACACCGGCTATGACATCGACGTTGTGAACCCGGAGTTGGCCGCGGAGTTGGCGGACATCATCAGCAAGGCTGGAGACTGGCTGAAGAATGAAGATGCCGGCGTCAAGTTGGCGAATGACTTGAAACAAGCCCTAATCAGGGCAGGGCTCAATACCGCCGAGGTTTTGCGCCACACGAATGACATCATAAAAGCTTTGAAGGAGGGAACCGCGGAAGCCCAGCCGAGTGAATATATCGACCATGAATTCACCCAGGAAATCATCGAGAAAATTGAGCCTCACCAATACAGCACCGCCAAACGGCGAGCCTGGGGCAATAACGCTTCCGCAGCCCCAGAATATTACACCGACGGTCGTATGCTCATCCCGGCCAGCGCCATCGTAGCGTCTCCCGGATTAGTTCGGCGGGTTGGGCTGGAAAAACAAAATCCTATTAAGAGAGTTACCAAAGAACAGATAGATGAATTATGGAATAATGCGGTAGCTGAAGCAATTTATGAGATAAATATCGTTGGGCAATGGGACGAGGGTGAAGACGCCAAGGTCCTGGTGAGCACTGATGACGCCAGTCGGTATGTGGTTTTTGACAAAGATCGCCTGGACCTACTTCACCACTTGGTGAAGTTTGACGAAATACGGATGGCTGATGATCTGGGAAAGCCGGCAGTGTTATATCGGCAGGGCGCTCCTGTAGCCGTGCTCATGGGCATGGCTTACCCCGGCATCGACGTGGCGGCGGTAAAACAGGCCTTGGCCGAGAAAAAAGCCGCCCCGCCGCCCCCGCCTCCGCCTCCTCCGCCGCCGCCAGACCTTACCGAAATCAGAAGGCGGTTTATTGAAGACGCCAGCAACAAGGCCACGGCCCGAAGCATTTTAGACGCTGATGCGGCGCAAGTCGCCGATGACATTATCAGGGGCAGAATCACCCGGGGCGAGGTTATGGAGCTTATCGACCGGGCCCGGCGTGAAGGTTTGCTGCTTAAAATGCAAGCTGATCCATTACAGGAGAGAATTGAACAAATCCTGGAAGATAAAGAGAACGAAGTTGAGCAACGGCCAAGACATGAATTTACTACCATCAACCTCGCCAAGGAATTCCAGAAGTTAATCAGAAGACAAATCCGCGTTCGCCGCCTGCCTATCGGCGCCCAACAGGTGGTGGATTATGCCAAAAAAGCCTATAGCCTGTCCCAGGATGAGTTGCCGTCTTATCGCAAGCGCATCGAGGAAGCCTTTGAACTGGCACTGGTCATGGAGGCCCGGGAGATGGCAGCAGCGGGCCAGGACCTCGGAATGTCACCCCATGACACCTTCGAGGTCTTAAATAATCTTTATGAGAAGCAGCCAGCCCTGACCTCCCGGACCTCAGAAACCATCAGGAACCAAGCCTATTCAACTCCGGTGCCCCTGGCTTACCTCATGAGCCGGGCCGTCAGATTGACCAAAGAGGATTATGTTTACGAACCCACGGCGGGCAATGGGATGCTCCTCATCGAGGCCAATCCGCAAATTACTCTGGCAAACGAATTAGACCCCCTACGCGCCGAGCATCTGAAGCACCAAGGTTTTAACACCACGACTGAAAACGCCATCGGCCAGGTTGGCAAACCCGGCGTCAATCCCAAGAGCTTCGACGTGGTGCTGATGAATCCGCCCTTCGGCACCCTGGACAAGAAGACCGACTTTGACGGTTATAAGATTAGCAAGCTGGAACACCTCATTGCCCTGAACGCCCTCCAGGCCATGGACGACACCGGCCGGGCGGCCATCATTATCGGGGGCCACAGCTTCGAAACCAACCTGGGCAAACCGACCAATGAGTTAAGCGGCACGGACCGCACCTTTTTCAATTATCTTTATAGCCACTACAACGTCACTCATCACATCAATATAGACGGGACCGTTTACCGGCGAATGGGAACGAGTTTCCCCATCCGGCTCCTCATTATTGAGGGACGCAAGGCCATGCCGGACCAAACCGCCGCGCCACACCGGCCGGACCAGATCGAGCGGGCCCAGACTTTTGAAGACGTTTATAACCTGCTGAAAAGCGAGATTGAGGAGGGCAAGCCGGCGGCGCCGCAGGAAGCTCCGCCGCCGCAGCAGGAACCCCCGGGACCGCCGCCGCAGCAGGAACCCAAGCCTCCTGAGAGTCCTAAGCCGCCCAAAGGCACCACGTCGCCGGAAGGTGGCGCCCCCACCATCATTAAGGGGCAACTGGTGGATGGAACCGTGGTGGATATTCCAGTTCCACCGGGAGTGCAGCCTCCGGGCCCGGGCGCCATTCTCCAATTGCCGAACGGGACTACCATTACCATTCTGGAGCCATCGGCAAAAGCATTAATTGTTAAAGAGGGAGAGGCCTCTCCTATCAATTGGGGAGACCTTGAGTGGCAAAATATCAAGGTTATCGAAACGGGCCGCTGGGTAGAGACCGCAGATGGCACCGTGGGGCAGATTACCAAGGTGCGGGGCGCTCACGATTGGGCCAGAATTACCATAGAGACCAAGGCCGGGCCGGTCACAGTAGGAGTAAAAGACGTAGTTCGTAACGCAGTGGAGCCCACCAAGGAAGAACGGCCCCCAGAGAAAACCGAGCCGCTGCCCCCCAAGATAGAGCCAGAAAGCGGCGCTCACCAAGTAATCTACAAGCCGGTTTCTGAAGGCCCCACGCTTAATTCCATGGCTCCGAAGTTCATGGCCGAGGCGCTGCATAATTACATCACCGAATTGGAGGCGCAGGTCGGCAAAGTAGACCAATATGTAGCAAATAAGCTTAACTATGCCTCAACAGAAGAACTTTATAGGGCTATGGGGGCCGAACAGGCGGAGACCGTGGCTTTAGCCATCAATGCCATTGAGAACGGTCCTGGCGGGTTCATCATGGGGCATCAGACGGGCTTGGGGAAGGGCCGGGTGGTGGCAGGCATGATGCGCTATGCCCGCAGCCAAGGCCTGACGCCTATTTTCTTCACCGCTCAAGACAAGCTTTTCTCTGATATCTATCGGGATATTGAGGATATCACTGAGGATAAGCCCCCGGCTTTTTGGGGTGAATATAAACCCTTGGTCATTGCCTCAAATGCAGCAGGGGCCCGGATTTATCGGTTGGATGGAACCGTGCTCAAGGAATTGGACATGCCTGCCATCCAAGAGGCCATGAGAGCCCGAAGACTTACCAAAGGCTATAATGGGGTTCTCACCACCTATTATCAAATTCAAGGCAACAGGACGGCGAAACATGATTTGATAAATGCCTTGGCGGGGAACGCTCTGGTTATTCTGGATGAATCCCACAAGGCTGCCGGGGGAGGACAAAGCGGGAGAAGAGGCCAAGCTCCGGCGGGTAGCAAGCGCCGCCAGTTTATTACTGAAATTCTGCATCATGCCCGGGGGGTTCTCTACTCGTCAGCCACTTACGCCAAGCGACCCGACAACCTGCCGTTATATTTTAAGACCGACATCGGCACCGCGGTGGACATGAATCAATTGATTAACGTGGTGCAATCTGGGGGGGTGCCTCTCCAGGAATGGATCGCCAACCAACTGGCCATCAACGGCCAGATGAGCCGATTGGAGTTATCATATGCCGGGGTGTCCCTGGAACCCAAGGTGGACCTGTCCACCAAAGACTTCGAGCGGGAACAGTCGGACAAGGTTACCCTGGTAGCCAGGAAGTTGGTGCGGTTCAGCAAGGACCTTCAACGATGGATAAAGGATGTGCTGGGGCCGACCCTGGTTGAACAAGGAGAAGACGTCAGACCGGGAGACATCACCAACGTCGATTACACCCATTTCGGCTCTTTAATGCACAACATGGTGAGCCAGCTTCTCTTTGCCCTGCGGGTGGACAACATCGTCAAAGAGGCCCTGTCCCAGGCCCAGGATAACAAGAAAGTGGTCATCGGGTGTTACAACACCATGGATGCCTTTATTGATGATGCCCTAAATACTGGCCTCCTGAAAGAAGGTGAGCCTCTAAACCTCAGCTTTTCGGAGATTTTAAAGCGGGCCGTTGATAAATCCCTCTCTTACCGAGTGACTATTCACAGTGGTGGCACAGAACTGCGCCGGATTAATATATCCATGCTCCCGGAGAACTTGCAGCAGGCTTACTATGAATTGGCAGACCTGGCGAACAAGACTACCAGTGAATTGCGGGCCACGCCCATCGACGTTATCGGACAGGCCCTCACCAAAGCCGGCCTGAAGGTGGGAGAAATCACCGGCCGACAATGGGCGGGAGATTGGAACACCGACGACTTGCTTTTGCGAAAACGGTCAGATAAGGAAAGACGGGACAAGAACACCCCGGTCAACCGGTTTAACAACGGTGATCTGGACGCACTCATCGTCAACAGCGCCGCGGCCGAAGGACTGTCCCTGCACGCCAGCGAACGGTTCAGAGACCAGCGCCAACGGGTGATGATTCTTGGGCAGTTGGCCTTGGACATTTCCGACGTCATCCAGTTATTAGGGCGCATCCACCGCACCGGTCAGATTCATCTGCCGATTTACAAAATCGCCCTCAGTTCCCTGCCAACCGAGGTGCGCCCCCTTATCGTGCTGACTAAGAAGCTGAAATCCCTGGCCGCCAATGTCACCGCCAAGGGGGAGACCGCTTACACCCTGAATAACGTCAAAGATAATATGAATGAATACGGCGACCGGGTATTGGCAGAGATGTTCGCTGAGGACCCGGAGGCCATGCTGGCCATTACAGGGGATGCGGTCAGTGAGTATATCGACCGTGCCTACATGGACGCCGATTTCGATGGCCGGGTGCAACGCCTCCTGGGAAACTTCCCGGACGATGGGGCTCTCGTCAAACGGGTAACCGGTTATGTGTCCATCGAATCGGTGGAGAACCAGGAGAAGTTCTTTCAGGCCTTTGATGCCCGCTATAATGATTACGTCGAGGCTCTCAAGCAAGCGGGGGAATATAACCTGGAAAGCGAGGCGGTGGATTTACAGGCGGATACCGTGGGCAAAATGACCATGGTGCAGGGCGATCCTCATGCTGCTTCCGGCCTGCTCCAGCCCACCTATATGGAAACGGTGCGGGCCAAGGTGCAGCGCAAGCCCTACACCGCCAAGGAATTGCAGAGCCTCATTGACAAGACCCTTAAAGGGAAAACCGCGGAAGAGTTCAAACAAGACCTGCTGACCAAGGTGGAGCAGGATTTTCAGGCTTGGGTGAATGGGCTCGAAGAGACCATCCCTGACGCAGACCGCCGCCGCCAAATCGTGGAAATTGCCATGCGGGATTGGGAGGCTGTGAAGGGGGCGTTGGCGGTCTTCCTAATTGGGGGGAGATGGGATACGCGGATGACCTCGGGAGCCATCTGGAGTCGGGTGCTTACCAACCTATTGTATCGCCCCGGGGTCGGCAACCCCGCCAAGCTGTCTAACTTCAAGCTGGTAATGGCCGAAAACACGGCGCAGCGCCAGCGCACTGGCACTATGCGCCAGTTCATGCGGGAGCGGATATGGGGCAAGCCCCAGGAGTTTGGCCCTGGAGAGCATTGGGATGCCAGCATTATCTTTTCTGAAGAGGACCTGAAAAAAATTCTGGATGAATTCGCCCAGGCCACCAATCTCCAGACCGAGATTCATCGGGATGAGCATCACGAAATTGATTCGGTAAGTGTGGAAAAGCCTACTTCGGATAACCAGAAAGAGGCTTATGACATCATGAGAGGCAGATTCAGGGAACTTAAATGGATCGGCGAAGATGATAAAACGCGGAGCGGCTGGCTCCGTCTTAAGAAGCCCAAAGAATTTCGCCTCGGAGGTTATGAGACCCGCTTTATTGTGACCGGGAATCTGCTCTCAAATACTATCAGGGGAGGCCAATACGTCTACTTTACCCGGGCCGATGGCAGGACCGATTTCGGCAAGCTGATGCCCTTGACCTACAATCCCGCCCAAGACCAGAACCTGCAATACGTCACCATGACAGTTGACCAGACGGCGGACTGGCTGAGAAGGAGCCAATACAGACATGTCGTCAACCACACCCATGATCTGGGAATCGGAGTAATGCCGGGAGAGGGGGACACATACAGGATTGAAGTCCCCCAAGCCCGGGCGCGGGGCGGCAAATTCTACCTGGATCAGGACCTCCTGAATCTGGTAGGCACATTCCACAGCACTTATCGCAGGAATATGGCAGCAGATTTTCCGGGAAGCAGGTTGAGGGAAGTCTTGGAATTATTAAGAAGCAAATTCGGAGTAACATTTTCGCTCAGGCGAAATGAATATGATCAATTCTTCGAGAGCCAGAATCAGGGCAAGCAATCTCTCCGGGTTTCGGAAAAGGAGCCGCTTTTCAAAACGGTGAACATTGGCGGCGTGGGCCGGCGGCTGGCGCCGAACCCCAAGGTTGCCGAAGAATTGAGAAAAGAAGAGGAGGTTTTTGCTTTTGGCTCAGAATGGCAAAGTCGTGCCGTTATTCGAGAAGGCGTTAAGCGTGCCACCGAGGTTTCCAAAAAAATCGAAGCGCTACGAACCGGAACCGTGCCGGATCGGCTTTCGGCCAAGTCATACAAGGCTCGGGTTGCCCTTGAATACGGAGAGCGAAAATATGTCAACATCGCCGGATTCCGACTGACCCCGGGGCAGGAGGCCAAGGAATTGGCGGAGATGATGGCCATTTTCCGCACCCCGCGTCAAGAGAATTTCCATGCAGTCTACACCGATAAAGATGGGGTAATCCTGGCCCACACTGCCATCTCCAGCGGTGCTCTGCACTACGTGGCGTTTACCGGGCAGATGGTCTACGATATCGTGCGCCGGGCCGAGCGCCTGGGAGCCGCCAAGGTGCATTTCATCCATAACCATCCGAGCGGCAACCCCGCCATGAGCAGGCAAGATATTGCCGCGGCGCAACTGTGGAAAAATGGCATCGCCAATCTTCCCGGCCTGGGTGATAAGATGGGTGAGTTTGTGGTCATCGACGGCACCAGCTTTAGCTTTTATGATTGGCAGGCTGGCACTGCTGTCCAGGCCCATTACAATGCCCGGAACATGTCCCGGTTCCTCACCAGGAAGGAGAAAATAGCCACTTCTGCGGATGTGGCGGCCTTGGGGCCCAGCCTCAAGCTGGGAAGTGATGAAATTGCCGTGGCCTACCTAAACAGCCAGAATGAGGTCAATGTCTGCGAAATCCACCATGCCAGCTTGCTCAACGATGCCCCCGAAAAAGTGGCGGCCAAGCTAAAGGCCCGGGCTAAGTCCTTCGACAGCGTCAGGGCCGTCATCTTTACACCTTCCTTCGTGTTAACCAGCAACCTGACCTCCGGGAACATGAAGCTGGGCGATTGGCTGCTGGATATCGTAACCCCAAGCGGCCTTTTGGCCAGCGACCAAGCGCCCCAGGTTTTTGAAAAGCCATCGAGTGACAAGGCAGATCGCTTCCCGTTCCGGCTCTTTGAGACTCAGGCAGAATTTGACGCAGCCACACCCCAAGAGATGGTGGACCGCTATCGGGACACCTATATCGCCTTGCCCGAGAAGAAAGGGCTTGTGCAGAAATTAAAGGATGGTGTTGCCAGCCTGCCAGAAGTCTTGGATGACCTCTATGCGGGCTTGGTGGACCGGTGGGGGGCATGGGAGAAGCTGGCCCTGCGCACCGGCACGAAGTTGGCGGAAGAGGGCTTGGTGATTCCAGCGGGGGAGAACATCGTCAACTGCCTGAGTTTCATGCGGGGCATTGAGGGGCGGGTGCGCCAAGGCATTACCGGGGATCATGTTTATCTGGACCCCATGGAATTTGATGAAAAAACCAACCAGATGGTGTTCAGTGGTGAGGCCCCTGATGTGGCCGGTGACTCTCTGGTGCGGCGTCTGGAACCCCTTAAGGAAATCGCCCAGCAGCGGGGGGCACCCTTGGCAGAAGTCAACTCTGATCTCTTCCACGTCCTGATGCCCGCCCAGAGGGATTTGGAATTGGCCGGTGAATATGGCAACCGGCTACCAGGCGAGATCAAGGGGGTGCATCCAGAGGACAGCCAGGCGGTGATCACTGCTCTCAAGGCTAAATATGGGGAGGACGGCTTCGCCAAGTTGGATGAGATAGCGGCCTCAGTGCGGGAGTGGGCCGATACCATGATTCTGCAACCTCTGCTCCGGGTGGGGATGCTATCACCAGAGCTTTATGAAGACATTAAGGCCCGGAACCAATTCTACATCCCCTTTAAACGCCTCCTGGAGGGCCTGGATGATTACATCGCGGCCAATGCTGGCGGGGCCGGAGTGAAAGGCAAGGTTATTCAGCGGATCAAGGGGTCTGAAAAGCTGGTTCTGGACCCGCTGGAGATGCTTATTGAGATGGCCTACAAGGCCAACTTTGCCTATGCCCGCAATCGGGTCTTCCGCGGGCTTTACGTCCTTGCCAAGTATGCGGATATGGCAGAAATCAAGGAAATCCCTGCTAAGTTTATACCGGTGCCAGTTACCCTCAAGCAGGAGATCGACAGCGTTTTGAGACCGCAGTTGGAGAGATTGGCGAAGGCCCTGGGGTTTGAAATCAAGACGCTCCACTCCCTGGGGAAGAACAAGTTAGGATATTTCCAGGGCTGGATAAAACAGCAAATAGTCAACGGCCAGGAAGTGGATGACGGGGGGGAGATCGTCACCCGCTTCGCCACGACCGAGAAAGTCCTGTCCCATGAATTGGGGCACGCCCTGGACCAGAGATACAAACTCCAAAATCTGCTCATCAACCAGGGCTCTCCGGAGATGAAACGGGAATTGCGGCGGATCGCCGACCAGAGATGTGGGCCGGGAACCCCCGTCAGTTATCGCAGATATGTGAGGAAACGAGAGGAGCAGGTGGCGGAGTTTGTCAACCGGTTCATCACCGATCGGGATGTGAGCCGGCGCACGGCTCCCCAGACCACCGCCAAGTTTGAGGAATTTCTGAGGTCCAAGCCGGAGTTGCAACCTCTCCTGGAGTTTGCGCCTACGGCCCGGCCTGCTCTTAGGGATTTTTATACCAAACTCTGGGTGCGTAGCCCCTTCCCGCCGGAGCCGGGCACCCTGCCTTATTACCGGGACGGGGTATTACGCTGGCTCAAGGTGCCGCCGGATATCTATAACGCGGCGGTGAACATGATGCCCTCAGAAGTGGGGGTGCTTATGAAAATCGCCAAATTCCCGGCTGATCTCCTGCGGACCGGGGCGGTATTAAATCCGGAGTTCGTCTCCCGGAACCCGGTGCGAGATATCATTCAGGCGTGGCTCTTTAGCAGTTTCGGCTTCAATCCCCTGCTCTGGTTCAAGGACGCTTTTCAGCTTCTCAGCAAGGACCCAGGGGCCATGGAACTGCGCCGCCAGTGGGAGGCGGGAGGCGGGCCCTTGGCGACCTTGGCTCAGAGTTTTACCGACCCTGAGAAGATTACGGCGGAGCAGATTGCTGACCCGTCCAAATTCCGTTATTTTCCTCATCCCCTCCAGGCCCTGCGCCACGTAGCGGCCTTCCTGGAGAACATGACGAGGTTTTCCATTTACAAGCAGGCCAGACAGAAGGGGCTGACCCATGCTGAGGCTATTCATGAGGCCCGGCGCACCACCCTGGATTTCAGCAGGGTTGGGGGCAACCCCGCCGTCCGCTATTTGGGGATGCTCATTCCTTTCTTCAATGCCTCGATTCAAGGGGTGGACAAGCTGGTGACGGAGCTTAAGGGGCCGAACCGGAAGAAAGTCTGGTTCCGGCTGAGCCTTCTGGCCACCGCGTCTATTTTACTCTACCTTTTGGCCTCTCGGGACAAGCGCTACAAGGAACTGGAGCCTTGGGAGCGCAACTACTTCTGGCACATCCCCCTGGGGCCGGACCAGCCTATCCTCCGCATCCCCAAACCCTTCGAGGCAGGGATCATGTTCGGCTCAGTTCCAGTGGCCATGCTGGATTGGGCTTTAGGACGATCTGAGGGGAAAGGGGTGAAGCAGGCCCTGGAAGCGGCCTGGCAGGCCGCCATGCCGGAAATCGTGCCCACCCTGGCCCGGCCCATTGTTGAATTCCAAGCCAACTACGATTTCTTCCGGGGGCGGGCAATTGAGGATGAAGCTATGAAAAGACTGCCGGTGCAACTGCGCGCCAAGCCCTGGACCACCGAGGCCGCCAAGGCCTGGGGCAAACATTTTGGAGAGGCCACCGGTATCAGCCCGGTAATGATGGAGCACTTCATCCGCAGTTTGGGGGGCGGCCTGGGGGCCAATTATCTGCTCCCGGGAGTGGATGTCATACTGCGTAAGACCGGCGTTTTAAAAGATATGCCCCAGCCGGCCCAGGACGCCATTGAGCAGGTGTGGGGAGTGCGGGCATTTTTCTCCAAACCTCCCACGGGATATCGGGCCCGCTCTGTGGCGGATTTTTTTGAAAAATACCAAGACGTGGTGCAGGCCGAAGCCGCCTGGAAAATGCTCTTGAAAACCGGCAACCAGGAGGAGGCTAACAAGCAGCTACGGTCCCATCCCGAGATTATGTTTGCCCGGGTGGCCCGCAAAGCTATCTCCCAGATGGGCGATCTCAGAGGTCAACGTGACACTATTTATAACGACGCCAAGTTGACACCGGAGCAGAAGCGCGAAAAACTGGACAAAATCGACGCACAACTGCTGGCCATTGCTCAGAAGACAAACATGTTCATAGACCCGGAAGTGGCGGCCAAAGTTGGGCTTCCCTCCAAGGTGCCTGCCGGGCGGCAGAAGAAGGACATGGACCAGTATAGCGCCATCTTGTTGAACCCGGCCGCCGGGGCCTTCAAAAAACTGGAGATGCAATGGCCGGCCTTGGCGCAGATGGAAGAAAACAAGCGGCGCAATCGTTTTGTCCAAGCCATCAGGACTGAGAAAGGCCTTGTCCAGGAGGAAATGGAGCGGAAAGCCCAGGCCAAAAAGATACAGGCGCTTCGCTCAAAAACTATCTGGGACCGTCCCACCAAAGAGGAGAATGAAAGGGCCCGGGAAGCTTACGGCACTTTTATAAAAATACCCACCCCCTGGAAGACGGGGTTCAGGCTTAAACGGGAGGAGGCCGGATCATGAAATATGAGCGCTATCACCGGAAACGGTATACCTTCACCTTCCCCAATGGGGCTTCGGGGGGCGGCTTGATTCAGAGCGTGCCCCTGCCGTATGAGGGGGAACTGCTCTGGATTCACCAGCGCAATGGGGCCAACACCAACAGCGTGACGGCACAGTTGACCCTGGAGGACGACGACGGCTTCCAGATTTTCGACGGCACCGCCAAGGCTGCCAATGGCACTTATAACCATGAGTTTGGGGTCACCATCCGGCGCATTCTCGCTGGCCGCAATACCCTGAAATGCACCATCTCGGGAGACCCGGGGACAAGCGGATATGTGATTGAAGCCGTGGTTTATTTCATCGGCCGGGACGGATAGGTAAGGAGGGCTCAATGAATGAGGGAACAGCGGATAATAGAAGCTTATGGGCCTCATCTGGTCCTGGACGGCTACGAATGCGACCCCATGCGCCTGGCTGACCTGTCTTCCATATATGATTTTCTGGACAGGGCCCCTGACATTATTGGCATGACCAAGATCATGCCGCCGTATGCTTTTCAATTCACCCCACAACCTCCACGTCCTCCGGAGGATGCGGGTATCTCTGGTTTCGTCATCATCGCCGAGAGCCACATCAGCATCCACACCTACCCAAAACGGGCCTACCTCAGCGCCGACATCTTTTCCTGCAAGGCCTTCCCGGTGGAAACAGCCGTTAATTTCCTGGTAGGGCACTTCGGCATCGGACGCTGGGAATCTCGGGTTTTTGACCGGGGACTGGAGTATCCCCGGGACCTTCACCTCGCCAAAAAGCAGGTCATGGAACAAAGAACAGGGAGAGGGTTGTGAGTTGGCTGCCTCTCACCTATGAACAGGCGGTTACCCGTTATCTGGCCAGCAGGGTTGGGCCAATTCTCACCGCGGGTCGGATGGAGCTCTGACCATGGCACAGGAGCTCACCAATTTTCTTTTGGCACTTATGGGGATTATAGCCAGCATTGCTGGAGTATTGTTCTGGCGTATGCTTACCCGGATGGAGGAAAAGGTGGATCAATGGTGGAAGGAGCATATGGACTGCCGACAGCGACAGATGGAACTGTTCGTGCGCCGGGATGAGTTTCAGGAGTGGAAAGATGGGCGTCGGGATTTGTGGGAGAGAATAAACAAACACACTCACACCCCCAATGGGAGTGTGATCTTAAGAAGGGAGGATTGAGGTGGTCTTAAGGCAGGGCATGAGTGGCCCTGAGGTGCGCCGGGTGCAGCAGCGCCTTCAGGAGCTTGGCTTTTTCACCGGGACGCCCCGGGGGAATTTCGGGGAGATGACTGAGGCAGCAGTTAGGGCTTTCCAGGCGGCCAACGGACTGGCGGCGGACGGTGTGGTCGGTCCCGAGACCTGGCGGGCCCTATTTGGGCAGGGAGAAGAGCAAGCCCAGCCATCCCATGACTTTGGGCTTTTACCCCCTTGGCTAATAGAAGCCCTGAAGGATTTGGGGAAAGGGGTGGAGGAGGTGCCAGGCCCCCAGCATCACCCGGACATTGTGGAGGCGTTCCGGCACACCAGCTTGGGAGCTCAGCCGGATGAGACGCCTTGGTGCTCAGCCATCCTGTGCGCCTGGATGGAGCGGGCTGGTCTTAATAGCACCAGAAGTGCGGCGGCGGCGTCCTGGCGGGATTGGGGCCGGGAGCTGCCGGATGGAGGCCAGCGTCTGGGGTGCGTGGTGGTGATGTCCCGGCCTGGCGGAAACCATGTGGCCCTCTATCTGGACGAAGATGATCAAGGGGTTTATTGCCTTGGTGGGAACCAAGGGAACCGGGTGAGCATCCGCCATTTTCCCTGGGACCCGATTACCAACTTCAGGTGGCCGTCGTAAGGTTGGCCCACCAGTAAAAAGGCGGCACCCGAGTTGCTCAGTTGCCGCCCTGATTAGCAACGGCCAAGCCGTCCTCCGGGTAACCGGATTGGAGGTGATTATGCCATGAGCACAAACGAAATGGAAATCTTGAGGCCCATGTTTGAGCGCATCATCCGGGAAGAGGTGCGGGAGGCACTGAAGAAGGAAGAGCGGCATCGGTTTACGGAAATCTTCATAGACCCGGCCAGCGGCCAGCTTTCTTGCTCCCGGGTGGGGATGTTCCTCTTGGTGGCCGTGCTGTTCCCGGCCAGCCTGGTGCTCCAGGCCCTGGGGTTCAATTTAGGACAAGCGTGGACCTCCTTTGTGGCCCTGGCCGGGACCTTGGCGGGGATTTATGGCCTCAACTCGGCGGCAAGGGTGTGGCGGAATCACCGGGGTGAGTGACCCATGTGGCTTCTCAGGCTAATTTTTTCGAAAGTAGGGGCTGTCCTCGGTGCGGTTCTGGGGTTTTTGGGATTATGGGCCTGGGGGAGACACCAGCAGGCCAAACGGCAGGAGGCAGAGGCCCGGGCCGAAGTGGCCGAAACCATCCTGGAAGTGAAGAAGGAGGAGGAGCGCCGCCATGAGAAGGTGGATCAATCTACTCCTGATGAGCTTATTGATTACTGGCGCAAGTAGCTGCGCCACGACGGTTCAGAAGGTGGCCCCGCCGCCCCTGCCGGAGCGTCCGTCCCTAACCTCTATCGTCCAGGACAAGAACGATGCGACCGGGGAAATAGGGGTCTGGATCAGCATCCCAGACCTGCGTAAGTTGACCAAATATTCTGAGTCGATTGAGGCGGTGCGGGAGAATTGGAAGTGAATGTACGGAAAGCTTCCCTAGGGGTGGAGGCGGACAGTTTAGACTTGTGGGTTATTCTTACAGATTTTTTCTACTAGGATTTTTAGATTTTCTTCTTCAGTCTGACTTAAATCTTCTTTGATAATAGTCCCTGCACGAACGGAGTGCGCCTTCTTAGAAATTTCTGCAATTTGAATAAAATTATCATTTTTAGGATCATATTTTGGCACTTTCATATACTCAAAAATAGTTGTGCCAATTTGCTTGCCCAATAAAAACCCGCCCAACCAAGTTCTCACGGGGCGTGAATTCAAAAAGCCACATAAGTAGTGTGCTTCATTTTCATCGTATAATGATGCAAAATAAAGCTTGTGGTCTGGTATAAGCAGCTTATTAGGAGTAATAGAATCTTGTTTTGATGAAATTACAGCGGCTCTAAATTTCTTAGGGTTTTGTTGTTCCATCCAAATCACCTTATACGGTGAAAATGTATAATTACCAATGCAATATATTACGTAAAAAGGCAAATCTTGTTGATATCTTTTATATGATGATCGCTTTTTTAATAATTTATCATAATTTGAGAAATAAGAATAGGCCAGGGGATATTTGTTAGCAAAATCATCTTCACTTTCTACATCATTATAATGTAGATTAGGAATGATCTGATACCATCCGTTGGTGCGATAACTGAACCTACCCAAATCACGTCCCCTAATCAAAGGATAAAGTAATTCTGCTTCAATCCATGCTCCCTCAACTGAGTCAATGAGTTGGGCTCCAGGTAATTCCTCTTCGGTTAAGGTTCTTATGAGGGCTCTACCAGAAGATTTAGAATATTTCTCAACCTTAACCCAATAAATGCGTGAAAAATCAGAGTTGGTGCCACGGTGAGCCAAATTTAAATAATAACTTGAGTGACCCTTTAGAAAATAAGAATGATCGTAATGTTCCCTATCTCCTGTAAAAAAAGGAGAGCCCCAGGCTCCGACCGGACAGGCTGAGCCGTCAACAATTTGCGTAAGCTCATAAGCTCTTGTAAGTGATAATGCCGGATGGACCCTGCCGCTTCCTTTGGGGTGCCATATTTTACAGGGAATCTCCGTGAATTCTGCATCGGAGGCGTTTTCTACCTTCTCAGCTATATATATTGATGTTTCATTTGTAGCATCGGGGAAGGGCTGCAATGCTGTGAGGTCCTCGATATGTAAAATTCTAAGACCAGTACCATCTGGTAGGGCGCCAAGTCTGAAGCCCCTTGCTGAGCCTGATTTGAACACAGTCCAAGTGATCAAAAATGCAATTTTGCCCGCCAACTTAAGCCAGTGGTCAACCGAGCTAAAGGCGACTACTGTAGAGATATCGCTCTCTATTCCCCCGGAATATCCCTTGCCGGAAACAAGACCATAATATAAACAGAAACTTTTTACCCTTTTTCTATATGTTTCCGGCAGCCTACTCCATCTCACCCAAGGTGGGTTTCCCACAATCAGATCAATTTTACCAAAGCTTTTAGGTATAAAGTTATTTTTAAGAATACGGCACCATATTTTATTCCATTCACGTTTATGAAGAGATGATATTATGTTATAAAACTCCTCCAATTTATTTATCACATATTGTGTTAAATGTATTTTGACACTATCATCTCCCTCTAAAACTTTTTTAAAAAAGGTGAAATCTTTATTTTGCGCAACACATTCTTCACATTTAAGTAAAACTTTTTCTAAAACACGTGACTTAACGAGAGATAGAGGAATTTGCAAAATAAAGAGTTCTACCTCGGTATCAAGAAAATATTCGAGATAAGCATTACCATCATCATCTTCCTTTTCAATAGGCACATTGATACAATCTGCCAAATACACAGGGATTTCCACATCATGACCGAGTGCGAATACCAAATCTGCAATGGAGAGGATGTAATTAGCCCTGGCAGAAATAACTGCAAGGGGATTTAGGTCGATCCCTTTAATATTTATGAGCACAGTTTCCAGGGTCTTGAGAGGCGATAAATTTTCCCGCTCGCATTGCGCTCTTAACCTGATTATGCATTCAACCAAAAATGTGCCTGAACCACATGCGGGATCCAAAACCTTTTGTTTGGTATTTCCATTGTAACCGACTTGATCGAGAAGATGCTGGGCTAGCCAATCAGGTGTGTAATATTCGCCCAAATCATGCCTGATTTGCTCGTCCACCAAATCAGTATAGAATTCCTTGAGAAGGTCTTTTATGGCTTCAGGTTTAAGAATGGCTGTAGCTGGTTCAAAATCAAGAAATTCACGGGCCAAGGCTTTAAAAGCAACAGCTAATGGCTTGGACTCCTCATGAATATACCAACTAAAAAAATCTCCCTCAAGAAAATTACTAATACGGTATCTCCGATAATATTCACTATCCTCAAGAAAAACCAAAATCTTATATAAATCTTCATGAGATGGCGCAGTTGCCAAAGATTCGCATAAGGTAGAAGGAATAGCAGTTGTAGCAGCAAGTAATTCGGACGTTAGGATTTTTACCACTAAGCTGTAATAGCTATGCATGGCAAAAAGGATATGAGATGAATCTTTTGTGGCAATGCCGTTTTGTATCGCCCAGGCTTTAACAGATGGCAACTGCTCAAGCCCATAAGTTGAAACCTGCTGAAATAATCTTTTCCATTCTCGAAATAGCATGTTGGTTCGATGCTTAGGCTTGGCAAGATGGGAGCACATTACTCGGATAACCTCTATCGCCACTTCAGAATGTTTGCCAAAAGCTTGGCTTAACATCTTGGATGTTAGGGGCTTGCGTTTCAAAGAGCGGTAAACCTGAATAAGGAAGAGCAAGCTACTCTCGGTGATCAGCATCCTTTTTGACCAGGACCAAGAATTTCCAGTAGATGTGCAAAAAAACAGAGAAGACCCGTCCCAAAGGTAACCTATCCATTTACTACATTCTTCAGGATTATTCGTATGCCCACCATTCGTTACTCCATCGAGATACTTGACGATCTGTTCTTTAGCCTTGAGAAGCTCCTTGGGTTTGTTAAGTAAATTAGGACTCTTATAATCGTAAACAATATGTCCAAAGACACCATCCGGCCTATCCGCATTAATCTGAGCCAGACCCATGTTCTGGAGAGTTTCATCTACATAAGGGTCAAACTTAATACCAAACTCACCGAGTAATTCTCTGAGGATTTGATGAAGCTCTATCTCCAGCTTGGCTTCTGAACGGCAACTATCAGTAGCTTTTTTAATTCGAAATATGTAGGGTGACAAAGAGATTTCATATTCAAGAGAACCATGTTTATAAAAAGAATCTGCATTCATTTTTCTATTCCTATTACAAGTTTTAAGGCCAAGGCCAAAACGGGCCACAGGAACACCAGGAGGAGGATAAAAAGCCCCCACCGGCCCCTGATTCCCTTTCTTATTCCTATATGCATTGCGGACCTTGCGGCTCCACCCAAAAAACGGGGATTTGGCGGCAACCTTAGCCGTTTCGGGTAAACAAGCTTTCTCTGTCCTTTGGTATCGGCCAGAAGCGTTTAGCGAGATATTGCCTCAACCTCCCACACTTCGACCCCACTGTCATCCACCAGCCTGACCTGGTAGCCGCAGTAGGTTTCCAGGAGTCTGTTGAGCAGGTCCTCCAGGGTCTGGATGGTGGGCTTAGCTGGATCGGTTCCCAGAAGGGCGTCCACGATGCGGCCCAAGTCGCCTCGGGCCTCCACCTTTTGCCCCAGATACCGGATGGCCTGGGCGATAATCAGGCCGGCGGAGAACACCAGGAATGGTTCCCCTGGGGGCGATTGGGACAGAGCCTTGGTTATCAGGTCAAAATGCTCCGCAACCTCAGCCTTGAAATCCTCAGGCACGAGAGAATAGAACAACTCATCGGCGAACCAGTCATTGGCTACCCGGCAGGCAATCGCCATTTGCCGTATCTGCTCATCCGGCGTTCCCCGCTTGAAGTTTTGGGCTGAGAACTGGGGGTGGACGGTCTCAGCCAGTTTGGCATGGCAGAGCTCATGGAGATATTCGGTAGGTCGCAAGGGATCAGCCTGGCTGCCGGATGGGATGTAGATTACATGCTCTTTCCTGAAGTGGTCGGACAAAATATGAAAGGTCGAGTCAGAGCTGCATTTCTCAAGCACCCGCCATTTAAGCGAAGATCGGAGCTTTTTGATGGCTTTTCTGATGGCCTTTTGCCGGTTCAATGCCAGTTCCTGTTTTCATTACTCAATTGGCCAGGACCTAAGGCTCCGCCCACGGAGCACAACAGCTTCAGCAGGCAGCCGCACAGGTGAACTGGCCGGAAGAGTCGGTGCGTATATGGATTGAAGCTTTGGGTTCGTGTGGTTTCATTTCAGAAAATATGCTCTCTGCCAATTTCTTGGACTCCTGATGCAATCCCATGCGGGCGGCATAAAGTAACCGGATCAACCGGTCGGCGATGCTGGAAGGTTTTTCCTTATCATTTTCCCACCGGGAGAGTGTGGTATTGTCCACCCCCAGGAGTTGGGCGAATTTTACCCCGGTCAAAGCCAAGCGTTTGCGCAAGAAACGGATTTCTTTGCCGTTCAAAGGATGCTTCTGAGATAACAGGCAGGAGCCGATAAGGTTATGAAGTTCAATGGGGCTGGGAATCAACGGCCCTTCCTCGCCACAGGCACAGCGAAATAATTCGATGCCACACAACCAGACATTTTCAAGGCCGGATTCCAGATAACGATAATCGCCGATGACGGTTTCTCCGGGTCGCCCGCAGACTGGGCAGATGATCTGTCTCATGGCTTCCTCAGAAAACTGATAAACAGGTCAGCATATTGTCGGTTGGGTTGATTTGGAATACAATGGTCAGGGGTTCCTCAGACAAGTCTTTCCCTGAAATCCGGAAAATCCCTTTCTCTTCGTCTCCCGGCTCTACGCCTGGAGCAATCTCTCCCCAAAACAAAACCTGAAAAATATCATCCATCTGAACCTGCCGTTCGACCATCCGCTGCCGGCAATGTCTGGTAAGGAAAATGCATTTGTGCCCTTTTCCGGTTAAGATTTCACGAATCAAGGAACGGGCATTGTCAATGTTTATTATCGTCATCTTTGAGAAAATGTCAAATATTAATAATTTCGCCTTTTGGAAATACTGACAAAAAATCACCTCACCCAACTGGTCCACGACCAGATGACCCGTCCGATGATGAGGTGGGGGTTTCTGGCCTTCTCCAGGGCCAAGGGTGGGTATTCGGGGTTGTCCGACACCAGCACCCAGTGGGCCTCGGTCTGGAAAACCCTTTTGATGGCGCAGCCGCCCTCTTCATCCAATCTTACCGCGAAAATGGCCTTGGGTAAAGGCTGGACCTCGGTGGGGTCGATGATGACGATGGAGCCCCGGCGGATGGTGGGCTCCATGGAGTCGGCGTCCGGGGCCAGGCGCACGGCCCTGAGGTTGTGGTGCTCCCGGGCCCCGATCTCCGGTTTATAGACCCAAACCAGGTCTTCCACATAGTCGCCCGGGATGGCCCCGGTGTAGCCGGCGGCGATGCGGCCCTCAACCAGGGGGACGGCCAGGTAGTATTCCGGGTGCAGGCCTTCGGGGATTTCGGGTTGGGTCCCGGCCAAGGTGATGATGGGCTGGATGCTCTGAAAGTCTTTGGGTTCCTGGCCGGTGAGGAGCCAGTCGATGGAGGTTCCGAAGACCTCTTTGATGACCATCAGGGTATCCACCGAGGGCCGGGTTTCCCCGCATTTCCAGCGGCTGAGGGCGCGGTGCACTCCGACCATCCGGTTGAAGGTCTGTTGGTCTTTGATGCCCTTCTCTGCCATGAGCTTTTTTACCTGGCGCAGAAAAATTTCCAGGGAAAACATCTTCTTGGCCATGATTACCATCCTCGGCTAAAAAAATTTCTTGACAATACCCGCTAACGTCCATTATCTTCCCTGTTGTTTTTTATACCGGAATCGGAAACTTTTTGCAAAGGAAAAATGCGATATCTTTCACTTATCAGGCATATAAAGGAAAACATTAGGTTTTTGGCGACGGCCTGAATTGGTGACGGC
>Ga0315298_1001506_pt1 | contig 42378 bp, 34 predicted proteins | sample WHS_1_MG_FD_203077 | JGI IMG/M metagenome (GOLD analysis project Ga0315298, IMG submission 203077) | Extremophilic microbial mat communities from Washburn Hot Springs, YNP, Wyoming, USA - WHS_1_MG | ecosystem: Environmental > Aquatic > Thermal springs > Hot (42-90C) | place: USA: Wyoming... | reverse complement strand
GAGGAGTGGTGCTTTGAAGCACGACGAAGCAATCTACCGGCATACAGAGGGACTGCTTCTCCGCCAAAGGCGTATCGCAATGACATTGTCGGACAGCCACTTCTCTATGCTTGCTGTCATTCCTGCCCGTGGGCTTCTTCTAAGGTATGCTTGAGCAGGAATCCAGTTTTTTGATTCAAAAGTTCCAGAGTTCTGGGGTTCAGAGCAAGGATGGAGCTTGATAAATCAAACCGCTACATTCCAGAATACCAATCCAGCCCTGTTCCTTTAATTAAACCAGCGCTCGCTTAACTTCTTATTCAGGGGATGCCGAATGGTCAGAATCACCTGCCGATTTAGATCGGAATATGCATTAATCTTCAATCCTTTCAACCTTTACCTTTGTTATATCTAAGTTCAACAGTTTTTTTACCGCATCCGCAAAAGACATATATTCTCTAACGCTTGAAAAATCACACCCTTCTAACCTTGTTTCCGCATCCGTACCTATACCCAAAAGGTTTGCATTTTTTAGTATAGCTCCTCTTAAATCTGCTTTCTCTAAGTTGGAAAATAATAAATCAGCATCCGTCAGGTCTGCATACATTAGTGTGCTCCCTGTAAATTGCACACCCCTTAGTAACGCCCCTTTCAAAGATGTGTTCGTCAAATTTGCTTCCATACAGTCAGCATAATTCAAAATAATACCATCAAGATTCATATTGGACAGATCAGCTCCATCAAGATCTATATACATTTTCCATTTCAATTCCTCTTCCAACTCTTCAAGCGAAGGGCAAACCGCAGGTTCCAGTGCAAGTTCGTTTTCCATATACCACGCATTCCAGCCTTTTACACCCTTAGCTTTTATAACCCGTTTGAATTCTGATTCTGTTATTCTTATCATAGATAACCCTCCTATATTTATTTTTGAATTATTTTTGCCATACCATAACTGATAACCAATAAAAGCAGACCAACCCAAATAATTGGCTCATATATGCCTGCGATAACAAGGACTACAAAGAGAACCAGCTTGAAGGCAGAAAACACGATAACAAAAGGCAGTTTAACCAGATACCATATTATGTAAACTAAACTTTTCATACCTTATCTCCCATTTTAATAGCTATATATATAAGCTATTGAAAGAGGCTTAACGGGCTAAGATTTCGTGTAAAATCTGTGTAAAATCTTAACGGGTTGGGGATCACAACATTTTATTTTCTACTTTTTGCGAGGCTAACACGCATAACTGACAGAGGTGTGTCAGTTTGTTTCGGAATCTTCATTCGTCTTTTATCTTCGATTGACAAGCTGGAAAGGCTAAATAACTCCAAATCCTTCTATCACATAGCAGTTATAATACGAACTGGATAATGAATAATTTTTACCTACAAAAAATGCACCCTGCTTAAGAGCATCCTCTTTCTAAGATTAGGTACGATAGACGATAGACTTAATAACAAATATTGAAAGAGATTTCGGATTTATATATCCTTAAAAACATCTAAAAAATTTATTTTCTTGCCTGTTTCATTTTTAAAGATTATGGATAATCCTTCTATACCTTTTTCGCTAACTTGTGCAAATTTCTGCCCAGCATCGCCTATCCAACCCCGCTCTAATTCGAACTTATTTACTATATGTTTTTGTAATTTTGCTTCTACCTGTTTTAATAATACATCCTTTTCTGGTTCAATCCTCCCAAAGGTGATAAAAACAGAGTCCTTAAACTTATTAATGGCTTTTTCTTGCTCGTTTGTAATATTACTATTTTCTTTAGGTGGGTAGAATAATCCTTTTTTCTTTTGAGGAGTGCTTTTTTTAAAACAATCTAAGTTTTTTAGCATGGACACATTTTTAGGCAACCAGTAAATTCCTTCAGAATAGTCATTCAACTCGTCCCATACCCTCCCAACAATATTATATGTTTTCGCTTTACACATACCTATATAAAATGGAACATGAGCATCTTTACCAAAGGTATAAAAATAAATACCATGAGGGGTATCGGCGAAAGCTTTGTTAAGCTTTTTCCATTTCCCATTATCAACCAATATTTCTTTGGCTTGTAGTTGCCTATAGATAATTAAATTAACAGTGGTTTTCTTTTTTTGATTTATACTCATAATATCATTCTCCTTTTTATAGTTTTATAGTAATTCATAGCATATACTACCATACAGATTGCATATTTTTATGATTACTCCCAAGATTAACAAACAATAGTTTCACCTAATATAATCCATCCTTTGTATAAGTTTGATTTAATGTAAAAATTAAATTCTGCATCAAGTGGAATAACAAAAACAAAAAAGTACAGACCAAGTGTGTGTAAATGTATGTGTATGTCAGAGGAGCAAGTACTAATAGAATGTAAGGGAAATAAGTTCATTACTTGTCCTTATTACAATTGTTTATCTATACGAAAAAAAAGCGGATGTCAATGATTTGTAGGAGTCCATGACATATTGAATTGATCATGTTGTTCGGTAAATTCATTCACACAACATTCAGTAGCCATTTTAAGGGCATTAACAATTGACTTACTATCTGTTCACCAAAATAATCTGTATAAACTGCATAATCTGGATAAATCCGAGCCACAACTTACTTTATTTTAAACGGACACAGTAGTGAACCTTCTTCTTTTTTTATTATACCCTTTAAAAGGGTATAACTGGTATTTTCATGATTCGATGTGTTTGTGTTAAATCGTTTCGTCGCGACATTCGGGAGTTTCCTCTCTTCGGTCACTTTTCATTGCTTACACTCTCCTTTATTTTGTGGCCTCTGATTATATCAGAGGCGATTGGAGATTGCCGTTTTTCATGTCACCCGACACTGATAGTCCCAATCTTGGAAGAAAGCCGTATATCCCTCTTCATACCTTTATTGTAGAGGATATGCTCGATTTGAACTTCTTAATAAGAGGCGAAATTATCTGGAATAAAGCTTCAAGTAGCAGTCCTTCAACAGCATGGGGAAGCTGGCTTTCTGCCAAAAATTCCACATTGAGAGATATTCATGAATATATCTTGGTTTTTTGTAAAGGGATGTTTTCAAGAAAAGCTCTTCCTGATAAAAAGAGCACAATTCCCAGGGAGGAATTTCTTGAATTTACCAAAAGTGTATGGACATTTCCTGCAGAACCAGCCACAAAAGTAGGACATCCTGCACCTTTTCCAGTAGAGTTGCCTTATAGACTTATTCAACTTTACACCTTTGAGGGAGAGGTTGTTTTAGATCCATTTATAGGAAGCGGGCAAACTGCGATTGCAGCGATAAAAACCAGACGCCATTATGTTGGGTATGACATAAACGAGGAATATGTGAAACTATCTGAGAAGCGGATTAAAGATTTCTCATTAGAGTTTAATGCTCCAAAGCTGTTTGAGGGGAAAAAGGAAGACAAAAACGGCGACATGTCGTTTAACAGCGGATAAAAGAGAAATCAAATAGTGCCCAACCCCAACACTTATTTTTGAGGGTACAAAGTTAGGGGGCTTGAATCATAAGGAAGATTGATATGAAGCGATTCTCATTTATTTGGAGAAATAAGTGCTGGGCTTCGCAAAGCCCGGAAACATTATTAAAATTTTTGCTTGATTTTCAATTAAAGATGTTATAATAAAGCAATGGATATAAAAAATGTTAATGGCATTCCATAATCTCGCTGGAATTTCTAATTGAGTTTATACTTATGTTAATACTAAGCAGATTTGTAAATTTAACAATCCGTTGGACAATCTGGATTTAAAACAAAAACAGGGTGGCAAAGCATGAGGAACATTATGCAAAATAAAACTTCAGATAAATTATGGTATATCCGAGCCATGTTCGCCTATACCACCAATTTTGGAAGGATATCCGAACCTACTTCGGATACGAACGAGTTAGACGACATACTTGAGGCTGAGAAGTTAAATGCTGATTGAAAGAGCCTTTTAAAATGTTTAGGTGAATGCACAACGAGAACAGTGAATTTAATTGAGAGTTGGTAGATTTAGCAAACTGATGAAATATAGAGCAATTGCAAAGTAAAGGAAGCAGGATATGCTCAATAAGTCTCATTTCAATAGTGGACACATAGCTATGAATAGATTAAACAAGTACGGGGTTTTGCATAGTTCAGCTATCAAGGACATTGAAACGCCATACACGGTTCATGGGATCTTTATTCAAGATGCAGTTGATTTTTTGAAGAAATTACCTGATTCATCAATACAATTAATCATTATAGATCCTCCATATAACCTTAACTTAGAAAAATGGGATAGATTTAACAACTATCTCGATTGGGCAAAAGGATGGTTAGATCAAATCTACCGGATATTATCTGATTCAGGTAACTGTGTAATTTTTGGAGGTTTTCAATATCAAGATTTAAGACAGGGGGATCTCCTTGAAATCCTACATTACATTCGTCATTCGACACCTTTGCGACTTGTAAATCTTATTATTTGGTATTACAAAAACGGCATAAGTGCACACCGTTTTTTTGCAAATAGGCACGAAGAAATAGTTTGGCTTTCTAAGACAAAAAAGTACTATTTTGATTTAGATTCTGTAAGGGAGCCATTTGATGAAGCAAAAAAAGAGGTGTACAAAAAAGACAAACGCCTTAATCCTAAAAGCATTGACAAGGGTAAAAACCCTACAAATGTTTGGGAAATAAGTAGGTTAAATGGAAACTCGAAAGAAAGAGTTGGTCATTTGACCCAAAAGCCCGTTGAACTTATCCGTCGCTTTGTTAAAGCCTTATCGTTTGAGGGTTCGATAGTCCTTGATCCTTTTGCAGGGTCTGGAACAACAGGGCGTGTTTGCATAGAAGAACGACGGCATTCACTCTTAGTAGACATAGATAGTAAATTGTATGATTATTTAGACAAGCATATTAAGCGGATTGAGTCAAATTTGTTTCTTCACAGATATCGTCTAATGAAAGATGAATACATTAATACAGTACTTAAAGAAATTGTTTTGGTTAACAAACAACATCCGAAAAATTTTATTAATAGGAAGCATTGTGATGAGTAAAGGGCAAACAAAGCGTTTAACAGAACAGCATATTGCCTCCGGAGGTGCAAATGAAACTTTGAGTGAAGAGGCCAAGGGACATGAGAATGCTCTTCTTCGTGCAAGTAAGAGTGTGTTTGAGAAACTTAAGAAAAAATATCCAAACTATAAATTCAGATTTAGGGAGTTTATCAGAAAAAAGGAAATAAATAAAAAGCTAAATTCAATTAACAAACGATTAGGGAAAAAACTTTTTGTAAAAGAGTCAAAAATAAAGCCAGATGGAGGACTCATTGAAGTTCAAGATAGAGATGGAAAATGGAGAGTAATTTTGGTTAGTGAAGCGAAATTTCAAGGAAAAGATGTCGAAAATATTAGGGCAGGAATCCTTGTTGGAAAGGACAAAAACCAAGACTTAATGATAGCGGGGAATGCCATAGAAAGAGTTCACAAAAACATTAACGAAATCAGGAATTTTATGCTTGATGAATTGCATTTTCCATATGTAGTATTCTTACAAGGATCGAACTTTGCAACTCAAATAGTACAGGTATATAAACCCGACGGCACTCTTGTGGAAATTAGACCTGACTCAGGTGCAATGAACAGAATTGATAGAGTTACGGCAGCGAATTATTGCATGAAAATCAATCGTAATTACTGCAGGAATATCTTTATATCTCATAAAAAAGGTCTCGTGATGCTTCAAGCAGCATCTATATATGCTAGATGTGAACCTTGGAAAGAAGAAGAAATGCAGAAAATTATGATGGATATTGCAAATACATCCATAGGCGTCCTAAACCAATTGGGATAGCATACAATAAAAGATATGACCAAAGAATGATAAATGAAATATGATTAGCCAACTAATTGGTATCTGCCTCAAGTACCCTCGCCTAACAGCGGATAAAAGGGAAATCAAAGATTTCCCAAAAATTGCCCTCTGCAACTTCTTTTATCCGCAAAACGTTAGGCGACATTTTGCTAAATGACATGGAGAAGGTGAAAAAATGAAAACGAAAGTATCAATAAAAGAAATAAAAGATGAAATTACACAAATTCGGAAAAAGTATCCTAAGGTGAAAGATGATTCTGCGTTTGTACTCTGGTTCTTACGAGCATTTTTAGCAGATTCAGAGGATATGGCACTCAAAGCATTGACAGGTGATGTGTGCGATAAGGGGATTGATGCGATATTGATTGACGAAAGAGCCAAGCAAGTTCATCTTGTTCAAGGGAAATTTCATCATTCATTAGGGGATTTCAGCGAAAAGAGGAGTGACATACTGACTTTTGCAGATTTGGGTATTCTTCCGTGGGAAAGTAAGGAGACCCTGACAGCTTTCTATTCAAAACTAGATCCGCTTGTTTGTCAAAAATTTAAAGAGTTGGTGCATTCTGTACAGCGTAATAAGTATGAGTTGCGTCTCTATTATGTAACAACAGGACGCTGTAGTGAAACTATTCGTAATGAGGCAAGGGAGAGAGTTAGACAAGCTGAGGGACCAGTTGAAATTTCTATTTTTGACTATGCCCAAATAGTTACAATTTTCAAGGATTATCTGGAGGGTGTCGCTCCAGCTGTACCGACACTTTTACTTAGAGTTGCATCAGAAGGTACTATTCGAACCGAAGGAGTAATCCATTGTTTTGATTCAGAAAAACAAATCGAGTCTTGGGTTTTCTCAATGTCCACCAAAGATGTAGGTGAGATGTTCAAAAAGGCGGGTATTCGTCTATTTGCGAGAAATATTAGAGGATATTTAGGTCAGTCCAACGAAATTAACGAAGGAATGGCCAAAACGATAAGAAATGAGCCTCATAACTTTTGGTATTATAACAATGGTGTCACAATAGTCTGCGATGATGCGAAGAGAGAAATACAAGGTGGTGAAGATTTTCTCCGTGTTGAGCGGCCGCAGGTAATCAATGGACAGCAAACCACTAGAACCCTTTATGAGAACCCTTCGGATAAGGCAAGTCTATTGGTAAGAGTAATCAAGATTCCTCGAAATCCTAGAGATGAAGATGAATATGATGATTTGGTCAGTTCCATCGTGAGAGCTACAAACTGGCAAAACGCTATAAAACCTTCCGATCTTGTCTCTAATGACTACATACAGGTTTTTCTTGAACGAGAAATGAGAAAAAGGGGATACCAATACATCCGCAAAAGAATGACAAAATCTGAGGCAAAGACTCTATTCGGTGCTCAAGGGTATTATCAGATTAAGAAAGATGAGATGGCACAAGCAGTTGCCGCATGTGAATTTGACCCAGCTCTGGTCCGTAAAGGAAAAGAAGGTATTTTTAATGAACGATACTATCGCTCTATATTCGGTTCACGGTCAATATCCTTCTATCTTTCTCGCTGGTGGTTAATGCGTCAAGTACAATCGGCAGCTTATGGTTATCCTGAACGTGCTTATGCAAAATGGCTTGTTCTTCATTTTGTATGGGATAGGCTATCACAGGACATCGGTTCTGGACAAACAGAGCAACGCTTTCGCTATGCTTGTGAGCAGTCCATGGACGATGTTCTAAGGCACTTGCGTAATGCTCTTGACGGTATGTTCAGAGCAGCACTTGCATTTTATCGGACAAAACGTGGGAAAGGAGAAGAAGCAAAAGATGTATCAACGTTTTTCCAACTAACTAAACTGAATCTCCAATTTACTAAATTTTGGCACTCCGCTAAAAATCGCCACCGGAAAACTGTTGAAGACAAAATAAGGAAATTTAGAGTTGCTTTGAAAAATATAGAAATCCCAACATAAATCTATGAGAGGTAACAAAAATGTGGGGGATCAGGTCTTGAAATATCAGTTTATTGAAGATAGAACTGACTCAAAATAATATCGGACAGCAAGAGGTTGATGGGAAAAAGGAACTTGAGTTTGACCAGACCATAAGACTTACTGGCTATTATACGAATAAGGAATATTCAGAGCAGTTAAGACTTGTTGGTTATAAAGACCCAAAAACGGATAAAAAGCTGGTATTTCTCACAAATAACTTTAAGCTATCTGCATTCACCATTACACAGATTTATAAGTCTCGCTGGCAGATAGAGTTATTTTTCAAATGGATAAAACAAAATCTGAAGATAAAATCATTTTTAGGAACAAACAAGAATGCTGTTCTGTCCCAGATATGGGTAGCAATGTGTTACTATCTGTTGCTTGCCTACATAAAATACCAGACGAAATATGGCAGTTCGCTAACAGAGCTAACGAGAATTTTCTCAGAGGCGGTATTTTTAAAGGTATCAATAATTGACTTACTATCTATTCACCAAAATAATCTGTATAAACTGCATAATCTGGATAAATCCGAGCCACAACTTACTTTATTTTAAGCGGACAGCAGTGCCATTTATCCTTTAATTCATCCATCACTTGTTTAATAGGCCTCTTCTTTTCCGCCTCAATTACCCGAGTCATGCAAAGGGCAACAAAAACAATCAGAGATGCAAACGCCTTATTTTTTGTTCTGAAAAGGTGGGAAAGTCAGGGGGATATGGTTATTTTTTTGGGCAATGTAAAATGGAATGCGCTGCCTTTGTTCAACTCACTTTCAACCCATATCTTTCCATTATGTGCAAGCACAAAGTGTTTCACAATAGAAAGCCCGAGTCCTGTTCCTCCTAATGCGCGTGAACGTGCCCTATCAACGGTATAGAATCTTTCAAAGATTCTATCAATTTCATTTGATGGAATCCCTGAACCTGTATCACGAACAACTATCTCAATTTGATCCCCGCGCTCAGAGGCTGATACGCTAACCTCTCCTCTCTCTTTATTGTATTTCACAGCATTATCTATAAGGTTTAACAGGATATGAAATAAAGCCTCTTTATCAGCGTAAACAATGTCAAGTTCATCCGGTATATTAATTATAAATCTTTGATGCTGTCTTTCTATATCATTGTTCAGTAATGACCGAACCTCGTTTATCACATCTGTAAGACTGACTTCTTTTAAATTGAGATCTGCAGGACCTCTGTCTGCCTTTGAAAGGATAAGCATATCATCCACGATCTTCTGCATCCTTTTTGCATTCTTATAAATGATCTCTACGAATTCTTTATTATAATTTTCTTTCAAGGCTTCTGTGTAGCCTATTATTGAAGTAAGTGGGGTTTTTAGTTCATGCGAGGCATTAGTGATAAAATCCTGTCTTATAGCCTCAATCTGTTTAAGCCTTGTTATATCTCGCAGTGTCATAAGATAACATTGCTCCTGTGTACAGTAGTCTATACTTTTGATCCTGAGACTAAATTTTCTTTCTTCAGGCATAAAAAGCGATATATCCTTCTGTACAGATTGCTTACCCGATGTAGCAGCGTTAAAAAGAGCCTCTGCTTCGTAGCTTCTTATAATATCCAGAAAATATATACCAGTTAAATCTCTACCAAGCGAAGCAAACTTTTTCATATATTCATTTGCGTAAACTACATTCCCACGCCTGTTTACAACAAGTATTCCTATCTCAACTGTATCCATGATCTTCATTATATCATTTATACTTCTGTTTAACTGAGCCTCTGATTCTTTAGCCTTTACTATAATAAGTTTTGCAACAGAGAGAATATCATCCATACCAGGGGATGAAGAATATGGTAAATTATATAGTTGAAGATAATGCTTTGCATCAAAGACGATCTGTTTTATTAATGTCTTCACCCGTTTTGCATAAACTACTGCTGCAATGATACCAACCAGTATAGCTACACAAATGATTATAAATATTGATAATTCTATACCACTATGTTTCAGTAAAAGAACTACTAAACCTGTAATTAAAGAAATGCCTGCGAATATGACAAATGCAGATTTATTCATCTGTAAACTTATATCCTATATCCTTGATATTCTGAATATGCCTGTTAAGGTTTGGCAATTTTTTTCTCAATCTTGATATATGCACATCAACAGTGCGTGTAGTTCCAAAGTAATTGTAACCCCAGATTTCCTGGAGTAATGTATCCCTTGAAAGGGCTATACCTTTATGTTCTAAGAAATATTTTAACAGTTGATACTCCTTTGAGGTTAGAGTTATTAATTTACCATCGTTTTTTACTTCATGTTTTATATCATCTATTTCCAGTTTATCAAACACAATCTTTGCTTTTCCTGTTTTGGGTGGCTCATGTTCAGTACGCCGCATAACTGCCTTCACCCTTGCGATTAATTCTCTTGGACTAAAGGGTTTGGTTATGTAATCATCTGCACCAAGCTCCAAACCGAGAACCTTATCTACTTCATCGGATCTGGCAGTAAGAATTATAACAGGTATTTCTCTGGTTTCTGCATTATTCTTTAATTCCCTCATTACCTCATAGCCATTTTTTCTTGGAAGCATAAGGTCAAGGATAATAAGGGATGGAAGTCTGGTCTTTGCCTGCCATAGCCCTTCTTCACCATCCGCAGCTGTAACAGCCAAAAACCCCTCCTGGTTGATATAATGAGATATAAGGTTAGCTATATCTTTATCATCCTCTATAACAAGAATATCCTTATTCATCACCCTCTATCTCCTGCTCTGCAAACCTTTTTAACCTTTTTCGTTCTATGTGGTCAAGAACCTTTTTTCTTAACCTTATTGATTGGGGAGTAACCTCTATTAACTCGTCGTCTTTTATAAATCCAAGGCTATATTCAAGTGTTAATTGTATGGGCGGGATAAGTTTTATAGCTTCATCAGAACCAGCTGCCCTTACATTGGAAAGATGTTTTTTCTTACCAGGATTTACAACAAGGTCTGTTTCCTTGTTGTGAATACCTACAATCATTCCTCCATATACCTTGTCTCCAGGGGATATAAATAATGGACCTCTTTCCTGTAAAAACCACAGAGCATAAGCGACAGCTATAGTTTGTTCTTTTGCTATCTGCACACCCTTTTTCCTTGATGGCATATCACCTCTGTAGGTATCATATTTTATGAACTGATGATGCATCACAACATTCCCCTTGGTTTCAAGTAAAAGCTCTGACCTCAACCCGATAATGCCACGCGATGGTATTGAAAAGATTAATCTTGTAAGCCCTGAAGGGGTTTTATGAGAATGTATCAGCTCTCCTTTCCTTGGTCCTATCTTCTCCATTACTTTACCAAAGTATTCTTCAGTAACTTCTATGGTAAGCTCCTCCATTGGCTCCATTATCTTTCCATCAATGTTTTTTAATATGGCACGAGGCATACCAACTTGAAACTCGTATCCCTCCCTGCGCATTGTTTCAAACAGTATAGAAAGGTGTAGCTCGCCCCTACCTGCCACATCAAAAACATCAGGGCTATCTGTAGGTGTTACTCTTAATGATAGATTGGACTTTATCTCTTTTTTTAACCTCTCACTCAAATGCCTTGATGTAAAAAACCTGCCTTCCCTACCGGAGAACGGGCTATTATTAACAAGCATTTGAACAGCAATGGTTGGCTCTTCAATCTTTATCCCATCAACATGGGTTATATGTTCCTTTCTACTAACCACAGTACCTATATCATGGGTATCAATACCGGCAATCGCAATTATGTCTCCTACTACTGTTTCATCTATCTCAACCCTTTGTAAGCCTTCAAAGGTAAATAATTTTAGCACCTTTTTAAGCATTACCTGATGTTCCTTTGAATGGATGTAAACATCGTCACCAGGATGTAATCTGCCACTTTTTACCTTTCCTATAACAAGTGGTCCCATGTATTGATCATAAGAAAGCTGGCTTATCATCATTTCAAAATCATCATCACTGATGCTTGGAGGTGGTACGTATTCTACTATGGCGTCAAACAGGGGTTTGAGGTTAGTTACTGGTTTATCAGGGGAGGTTGTTGCAGTACCATTTCTTGCAGAGGTATATATCACTGGAAAGTCAAGCTGGGAAGGATCTACAGCAAGGTCCAGGAACAACTCAGATACAGCATCCAGAACCTCTTTTAGACGTGCCTCGGGTCTATCTATTTTGTTAATAACAACTATTGCCTTTAGCTTATTCTCAAGCGCTTTCTTTAATACAAACCTGGTTTGAGGCATTGGTCCATCTACTGCATCAATGATTAAAAGCACCCCATCAACCATGGAAAGTGCCCTCTCCACCTCTCCACTAAAATCTGCATGCCCCGGGGTATCCACTATGTTTATTTTATAGCCATTGTATCTAATAGATGTGTTCTTTGCGAGAATGGTTATGCCACGTTCACGCTCAAGCTCAAATGAATCCAGTACCCTTTCAATTACTTCCTCATTGTTACGGAAGATACCAGCTTGCTTGAGCATTGCATCAACCAATGTGGTCTTACCATGGTCTATATGTGCTATTATACCAATATTTCTTATCTTATCTGATGTTAACATACCTTATATCCTGTATATCTAAAATTTAACCAGAAAAATTCAATAAAAAAGTTTGCTCATTCGCTCGGGGTACCCACCCGAAGGGAAGGGTCGTGCGATCCACCCGTAATCCCTTCTGCCCCTTTTTAGCAAAAACGCGGAGAGGGGTTTATTATAAACGAGATTTAAGTCCTCTGTAAGGTTGTCATTGCGAGGAATAAAATGACGAAGCAATCTACAAGCATAGGGATTGCTTCGCCTGCGGCTCGCAATGACAACACAATAATTCTTTTTTGCTCATATTCTAAGAATACCTAAGATTTGACGCACGACCCATCCGACCCAAGCTTTGCTTGTGTGTCAGATGGGTACCCCGCGCTCATTAAACAAACTTCCCTATCCCCGTTTTCACGAGGGCAGGTTTTGCAAATGCATTTTTTGGTTAATGCCTTTCTTATCAGCTGTTAGCTCCTTTCTTTTTCAAATACATTCTTGTGGTTATATGACAAGCTTTTTGTCTACACCAACTATAACGCATACAATTCTATCTTATTGTTGTAATAATTGTTTGAGTAAGCGGTGATATTGCATAAATGGAATTTGTTAATATATCAGTAACATATGCCTGATTTGTAACAGGATCTATAATAACATGTTGAGGCAATCCAAGTCCAAGTATTGTTTTTATTTGTTGAGCTGCAATGGTACTGAATGTAAACATATCATTGTTGTTAAGTGATACTGAACCAGGGTTAATATAAAATGATACCGCATTGTTTGTAGCATCAAAAAAAGAACCAGTTATTGCAGGGCGTGGTTGAAGTCCTGACACAGTTCCAATAACAGTGTAATCCTTCTGACTGGCATTATATATAACACTCCATGTTTCAGATTGAGTTGCGCAATCATTTGTAGTTATAGCCTGTATGGATGGCAGATTAGAGCTATTAGCCTCCACCACACTGGTTGTCAATGTAACACCAGTATGTGAACTTGGTATTGCTGGAATTTCGCATCCATAGTCTATGTTAATAAAATGTATGTAGCCATTGGCATTTGCTACTATTCCAAGATAGGAAAAATGATTGTCATCCAAAAGTATCCTCTGTGGAGAAATAGCCATATCATAGGGCATACCAGGTAAGGTAAATTCATAACCTATATTCCCTGAGTCCATATTGATGGATTCAAAATTATAGCTTGTTGATGAAACAACTATCGCATACAGCATTTTATTGTAGTTATACATGGCATGCATTACACTGACAGGATGGTCGGTGGGTATCCTTCTTATCTCTTGAAGTGTGACAGGATCCAGCATAGAAATGAAGGGTTGATTTTTATAGGATATAAGAATGCTGTTATAATCCGGAGATAAGGCAATATCTGAAGGGGTAAATGGTAACGATGTAAAGGTAAATGTTGAGATCATTGTACCCACAGTGAAAGATTGGAGATAAAATACATTCTTTTCTACAGAAATAACATACATTGTTGAATCCTTTGTTATAAGCCTTGTTTTGAAAGGTATTCCCATAAGCATGACAGTGCTTGTTGTCTGATTTGTTAAAAGATTAAGTGATTCAAGTAAACCTGTTGATTGAGTAAAACCTGCAATATAGAGATAACCGTTATCATATTCTATTGAGTTTGGATACATATTTAAAGGTATTGCATTGTAAATACCAGCTGGGGTAGTTACGGTCATTACACTGTTTGTTGCTGTATTGATTTCAGAGACAGTTCCTGTAAACACATTAGCCACAAAAAGTGTTCGTATATTTGTTGATGGTAGATAACCAAGAGTCATTGTATATGGATAGGTAAAAACACTTTGTGTTGTTGATGTGGTACTGCACGCTGACACCATACCCATTAACAAAACAAGTAATGATAATTTAACAAAGCCTCTCATTTTAGAGTATACACCAGTGTGAAATTGTTTAGATCTATCACATCCATACTGTTATCATTATAGTTTAACACATACAAATAGTGTTGATCTGGTGATAAAGTCATTGCAAAGGGGCCATTGCCAACCCCTATTATACCTGTTACTGTTTCAGAGTTTGTATCAATTACATAGATCTTGTCAGATGCATAACATGCTACATAAAGGGTTGAGCCGTCCGGACTTAAAAGCATAGCCTCGGGTGATCTGCCTACCTTTATGTAATTTTCTATTGAGTTGTTGTAGGTATCTATAACAACAATACTATCAAGCCCTGTGTAACTAACAAAAAGTTTACTCATATCCGGGGCCATAACAATATTCCTTGTTACAGGTGTAGCAGTACCTATCCCTGTACCAGGGTAATTGAGGATATTTATTAAACCATAAGATGCGGTTGTATAAAATGTAAAATTATCACCATAAACATAGTTATAAAGCGGCTTGTATATGGTAAAACTGACAGCCCCATTATCGGATGTGTATGGAAGCCCGATCCTGGCATGTGTAGGCATCTCGCCTGATACAGAGCCATCCACAATAAAGTCTGATGTAGTGGTTGTATAGCTTACAGTCCATAACTCTGACTTTGTGATACAATTATTGGTCTGAACAGCAGACATTGTAGCAGTATTGCCTGGTGTTACTGTGTTAAAAACAGGAATGGATGCAGAACTTGGAAACATGGGGTTAAACTCACACCGATTGTTTATAGAAACAACGGAAACATTGTTATCAGCCCCTCTTGTTATATATGCGTATCTATCCGGTGGCTGATTGTTTATCACTACAGGATAAGGGGTTACAACAGCGCTTAAAGGTGCAACACCAACACCATTGTTTATAAGTGGAATCCTGTACAATTCTTTCTTGAGGTCTGATGAAACTATAGAAACATCATTGGACGACAAATTGCATACAAGCATCCATTGATCGCCATTGATATCGCCAATAGGGGTAATGGAAACAGGATCAAGATCAACCGGGATTGTTGCAGTAACTGCATCAGCAGTAGTGTCAAATATCAAAACTCTATTATTCTCTCTATCAGCTATCCATAAAAGCCCTGTTGTATTTGATAAATAAGCACCGGCTACCAGTGATATAGCAGTCCCATTGTATGTTAGAGATGCAAGACCTTTATAAGATGGTTCTTGTGGATTAGAAATTGAGATTTTAGAAATATAGCTTGAACAGTATCTTGAATCTACATTACTGTTTATTACATAGAGCATGTTATCTGGTAAAGCTACCATAGATACAGGTCCATCCATTGCATTGGATGGTGGTGGTGTACATTTAGGTGTATAAACGCATCCACTAACAATTAATGAAAAAATGATTGCTACAACCAAATGCTTCATCAGTACTTCTTCAAGATATAGTACTGTTGTCCTATACTGAATATATTATTAACTGTCCAGTAAAGGACAAGCCCTGATGGGAATCCCCAGAATAGCACTGTTAACAAAATGGGCATGATCCATAAAAGCATTTTAGCCTGAGCCTGGTCAGCAGTAGTGGGTGTAAGCCACTGCTGAAAGAACATTGTTACCCCCATAATTAACGGTAAGATATGTATACCTATACTGAATCCTAACAGAGAGATAGTACCAATACTATCAGGTATAGCGAGGTCCTTTATCCACCAGATAAACGGTGCTTGTCTTAGTTCTATTGAAGATAAAAGCACCTCGTATAAAGCTATAAATATAGGTATCTGAAGCAAGATAGGCAGACATCCCCCTAATGGATTTATCTTGTATGTTCTGTAAAGATTTGTGGTCTCTCTATACAATCTTTCCTTATCGTTTTTGTATTTTTCTTTTAACTCATTTAATTTGGGAGCTATCTTTTGCATCTGTCTCATAGATTTAAAACCAATTTGACCAAGTGGGAAAAGAATAATCCTTATAATAATAGTTAAGATCACTATGGACCAACCATAGTTATGAACGAATTTATTAATAAATCTAAGTACATAAAAGATGGGTTTTGCTATTACATCAGCCCAACCAAAGTAAAGTGTTCTGGCAAGGCTAAAACCAGCTGCTTTGAGTACATCCATGTTTTTAGGTCCCAGGAATACCGCATATGTAATAGATGAAGATGCAGATGGGTTTATTGTAATTGGATTATATATATATGTTAAGAGCAATGGTATTAACCCATTTTGTGTTGTTTCTGTCCTTGTAGCATAAAGATGTGAAGGCGAAGACTCCTGCGGTATTACTGCTTCTACAAAATATCTGCTTTCCATACCAAACCATTCTATGTTACCATAGTATGATTTAGATAGATTTAAAGACTTTGCCTCTATAGTATCCCTGCTATTATTAATAAGCAGAATACCATCTGCAATATCATACCTTGAACCACGCTCGCCAGACAAACCACTCCAGTTCAGACCAAGCCTTTCTGTGATAGGCTTGTTTGATAGATTTGTAGCTTCAATGGTTACGGTTGCAGTATAAGAATTTCCGTAAAATGTAATAATCTTTTTAAAAAGAATAGCTCCAGCATTAAATGTGCATATCAGCGTATGTTTTGAATGGGTATCTGAAATTGTGATTTCTGATTTATCACATGTGTAATTTATGCTTGATGGCACTGTAAAACTTGAACCATCATAACTTTCCCACATTGGATAAGCTATTCCCTTTATATTACCTATTAAATCTACAGGAGGGCTATCAGGTTTAAGTGTTTCTTTATAATCTTTCAAATACCAGTGAACTATTGCAAGGTTATCAGTTGTTAATTCAGCTTTGTAGAATGGTGTATTAACATGAATGGTATTTATATTTGGGTTTTCTTGCTCTGAAGTAAAAAATGATTTTATGTTTTGTTTAACGGTTTGTTGTTGAGTCTGTGTAACCCTTGGAGCTGGCTCGCTTGCTGGTGGTTTAACATTCGGTTTTGGAACAAAAAGCCATTGATAAATCACAAGCACAAGAAGAGATAAAACTATTGCTAAAAGTGTTCTTTTCTCCATTGTTATGGTACCGGATCATTTCCACCAGGATGAAAGGGATGGCATTTCAATATCCTCTTTGTGGATAATAAGCCACCTTTAAATATGCCATATTTTCTTATGGCAGTGATAGAGTATTCAGAACAGGTAGGGGTAAACCTGCATGTAGCTCCAAATAATGGCGAAATCAGAAGCTGGTACATCTTTATTGTATACACCATAATGTTATCTACAAATAGCCTTATTTTATACATAGTAACTTTGATAGTTCCCTTTCTACATCATCATAATTAAGAATATCTATATTGTTTTTTGCGATAAAGACATAATCTAAATTTTCCAATCTATACTTGTTTAATCTAAAGAAAGCCCTTATCAACCTCTTTATTCTATTCCTTTTTACCGCATTACCAACCTTTTTACTAACTATAATCCCTATTCTTGGTATATTCAAATTGTTAGAATCCGTAAGAACAATAAAATGGATCGTTTCAAGTTTATGATTTTTTCGTTTTATTCTCTCAAAATCCGACGAAGATACTATCTTTTCTTTTTTAGTTAATCCATACCTTTTTAAAATGGCTTTCCACCAATCTCTACTGTCAAGCGATGTCTTCCTTTAGCCCTTCTTCTGCTTAAGACTGCCCTACCGCCCCTGCTTTCCATCCTTGCAAGAAAACCATGTGTTCTTGCCCTTTTGGTATTATGTGGTTGATATGTCCTTTTCATTTTCTTCTCCAATAATTAAGCAATTTATATGTGGTAATCACATGTATCCACGATTGTCAAGCCGTTGCAAAACCCTAAATCAGGTTTGGGGTGGGGTAAGGGTTTAAATATCGCTGCATCAGATTATTGAATCATCGTCTTTGTTCGTGTCCAATCCATTCATCCATAGCCCTATTCACACCTGTTTTAAACAGTAACCAATCAGAAAATGAGGTAGGCAGTACATAAAATAAAATGCGCATAAATCTCAACCACCATGGGATATAAACATATAATCTGTTTTTCTGTATCGCGTTAACTACTGTGTTGACCACATCCTCTGGACTCAAAAGCACAGAAGATTTTACGCCAGTTACCATACCTGTATTAACAAAATGCGGATATACAAGAGTTATATAGATATCTCTGAATCCATACTTTTTCATTTCAAGCCGTATAGATTCTGAGAAGCCCTCAATAGCATGCTTGCTTGAAGCATACACAGCAAGGTCTGGCACACCGGTAAGACTGGATGCGGATGCCATATTTATAATATGACCCCTTTTTTTAGACATAAGATCAGGCAAAAAAGCCCTTGTTATGAGCATGGTTCCTATTACATTAACCCTTATTGTCTTTTCTATAATATCTTCTGTGCACCTGAAAAAAGGATAACCATACAACACACCAGCATTATTAATTATAATATCCACATCCCCTGCGTCTTTATGAACCTTTTTAACAAGTTCCTGTACCTGCTCTTTATCTGAAATGTCACAAACATATGTGTAATTAACAGTTTTAAGCTCTGAAGAAACATTTTTGAGAGCATGGTCGTTTACATCAACAAGGATAAGCGAGGTTGAGGCATTTGCAAATCTTTTTGCAAACAGCCTGCCCATCCCCATACCTGCACCTGTAATCAAAACAACCTTATTGGCTACATCTGTCATAATATTAACCTTTCAGGCCCTTCTTACTCTAATCCCAAAATGTAATAGAAGGGTTTGTTCCCTATTTTGTAATGCATTTTTGTTAATTTGTGTGTTTAAATCTTTATTTTACCTTTTCAAAAATGTGAATGCACATAGCTGCTTCTTCTACACCGATAAAACCACCGCCATTTTCCGTTAAAGCTATCCTTGCACCTTCAACCTGTCTTTTACCTGCTTCTCCTCTTAGCTGAAGGATCTCCTCATATATCTGGGCAAGTCCTGATGCACCAACAGGATGCCCCCTTGACTCAAGCCCACCAGATGTATTTATAGGCAGCTTACCACCCAATTTTGTTGCACCAGATTCTGCAAATATTCCACCTTCACCTAATGGACAGAAGCCCATTGCCTCACTCTGATGTAGTTCACCATAAGCTGTTGCATCATGAAGTTCTGCTGTATCAATATCTTCAGGACCAAGTCCTGCTTTTTCGTATGCCTCTTTTGATAGCCTCATACCTATATCAGGCTCGTCAATATCTCTATCTCTGCCTGACCCTAATACAGATGCTCTAACCTTAACAGCCCTTGCATTACTTAATTTTTTCAAAAAGCTTTCTGAGCACAAAATTGCTGCAGCAGCGCCATCACCCACAGGTGCACACATGGGACGCGTTAACGGATACGAAACAAGCTTATCGTTCAAGACCTCTTCCACTGTCATAGATTTTTGATACTGAGCAAGTGGATTCATTGAAGCATGCCAGTGATTCTTTGCAGCTATAACCGCAAGCTGTCTCTGCGTTGAGCCAAACCTTTTCATATGCCATTTTGCACCCATTGCGTATGCATCCATAAATATACTTCTATCCTCTCCAGCCTCAGTTATATCAGGAGGAACGACGGTGTTAAACTCTTCACTCAATTTTATAAATCTCTTCAGATTGTTCTCCATATCATCAATATCCATGGATGTAGCATATGCCTGTAATGACAGAAGCTTATCAGGATTGGAGATCTTTTCTGAACCAAGTGCAAGTGCAACGTCATACATGCCAGCTTTTATACCTGTGTAAGCGAGATGAAATGCTGTTGAAGCTCCAGCGCATGCATTTTCTACATTGACAATAGGTATGTTCTGGATCCCTATGCCCCTGAGCATTACCTGTCCCTTTATAGAATGTTGATTTGAGAACATCCCCCAATATGAATTAGACACAAATGCAGCCTGAAGTTGTTCTTTTTCAAGTCCTGCGTCCTTTAATGCAAGCATCACTGCCTCATGAGCCATACTTTTTACGGTTTTATCAGCATATTTCCCAAACCTTATCATTCCAATACCGATTACATAAACATTATCCATATAACACTCCTTTAAACTTTTAATTTTAAGCTATTCAACTTTTTAACCTTGTACCTCATGGGCTCTTTGTCCTCTAAACCATATTATAGGTACATCCTCCCTTGCAACAGCATGATCGGTCTTTACCTTTGGATAACCTATTGCTATTGTCGTTGCGACCTTCCAGGGATATTTGATCCCTAATCGCTTTCGCATCCCTGGCATATACTTCATGGCTGTTGCTATATATCCATTATAGCAGGTCCCGAGTCCTAATGCATGTGCTGTGAGTACCATGTTTTGTGCACAGATACCAGCATCAAGGTCGGGGTTGCTAATGCCCCTTTGATCTATGAGTAGTATTATAAGTGCACGTGCGCCGTACAGTAAGTTATCATTGCGCTGTTCTGATTTTTCCAGAGGGAAAAATGGTCTTTGATCCATTTCATTAACCATAAAATAACTCGCAATAGTTACAACAATCTTTTTTATAAAATTAGGGTTCAGGTACAGGTTTTTGAATAGCCTTAATATCCTCATAGAGCTTATTTCAATCTCCCTTAACAAGCTTTGATCCGTTACCACTATAAAAGTGAATGGCATGTTGTTACCTGCTGTAGGTGCATACCTGCCAGCTTCCATTATCCTGTGTAATAGCTCCTCTGGAACAGGGGTATCCTTGAATATTCTATTGGATCGACGTTTGTATATAACCTTTTCTACATCAGTTAGTTCTTTTTCTATATCCTTGTATACTACATTTCTGTTTACAAAAGGCATTGGCTGTCTTAACACTGATTGCTTAAATGTTTTATACCTTCCACTCAATACTCTGTATTCACCTGTCATAGTTATTGAGTTGCTTGGGCATACAGCAACACAGTTATAACAATTAAGGCATGCCTTCTCAAAACCACCGATGCCAGAGATATATGGCCTATCCTCTTTTGAGTTCCATTTAATGGTGCCTGTTGGGCATGTTTGAAAACAAAATCTACATCTACTTCCAATGCATGTATCTTTATCAACAGCCCATTTGGGCCAAACAGTTTTCGGTGGATATACCTTTCTATATCTTTCAAGGATCATAACCTGCCTCCTTTCAGATACTACATAATACGAAATTTTAGAGCCATAAATGCAGTAATAAAATTTATTTTCTTACTCATCAGCCGTTCAGTACAGTCTTCATTAAATAAAATGATCAATCTTATAAACATTATCAGCTGATGGATTAAAACTACTTCTTAGAACATTATCAAGAGGCTTTTCTGAAATGGTTTTTGGAATCTCATTCACTATTTGAATATAACTTGGTATTAAGTTTTTTGGCAATGCTTTTTTGCAAAGCTCAAATATATCATCTGGAGCTAATTTTTTATCAGGGAAAGGAACAATTGCTGCAACCAGGTCGCTCTCTCCCGGGGCACCTGAAGAGGCTGGTATACCATATACACAAACCTCAGACACATCAGGATGTTCACCTATAACCTTCTCAATATAATCAGGCTGTACAAACTCGCCTTGCCTTCTAAGACCACCACCCTTTCTATAATCAAAGAAAAAATAGCCGTTCTCATCCGTGTGCCCCATATCACCTGTCCTTAGCCAACCACCCCTTGTCTTTTCCTCCGAAGCCTTTTTGTTTTTTAGATAGTTAACCTCTGCTGCCTCACCTACCATTCTCCAGACGATCTCTCCTGTAACATACGGTGGACATTCACGATCATGCTCATCAAATATCTTCATCTCCATCAAGCCTTCCAGCGGTTTACCAAAAGAACCAATAGGTCCTTCGCCAGGTGGCTTATGGGCAAAACCCCCTTCCACAGCACCATACCATTCATGTATTAAAACATTGAATCTCTGTTCAAATGCCTGCCATATAGCCTTTGGTGTACCAGCACTTATAACAATTTTGACAGGATTATCTGCGTCATTCGGTTTTCTTGGCTCATTGTAAATGCCAGACATCATACCGCCAAGCAGCGAAAAGGTAGTTACACCATACTTTCTGCAGATATCCCATATCCTGCTTTTGGTAAACTGGGGACTTATCACTGCTTTAATACCCATCGCGAGTGCTGGAACCATTGTGACTGCCTGAGCATTACCATGGGTAAAAGATAATCCGGTGTACAGCACATCACTTTCAGTATACTGCCATACCATCTGTGCAAGGAGTGCATAAGAACCAAAGCGATCCTGCTTCACAACAACCCCCTTTGGCTCTCCTGTGGTACCTGATGTAAAAATAATTTCAAAAGGCATCGCCTGACCGTGCGATGGGTCGCTTGATACAGGCTCAAATATGGAAACAGCTTTCCTCTCTATGACCTCGTTTAAGTATGGATAATCTTTTTGATTTGATGTCTGGATGCCCGGTTTGCTCAAGATGTATATATGTTTGAGCAATGGTAAATGGGGTTTTACCTCTAAAATGTTATGAAGCAGATCTTCTGTAACAAAAACCACCTTCACCTCAGGAAAACCAAGCATGTACTCAAGTCTTTGACCTTTAGAACGAGGATCAACAGGAACTGCTATTGCCCCAATGAGAGAACCAGCTATAAGGAGGTAAATAAATTCCGGGTAGTTTCTCATAACTATACCAAAGGTATCACCAGCCTTTACTCCAATACGCTTTAGCTCAGAAGCAATTTTGAAAGAATTCTCGTATAACATCTTATAGGTAATGCGCTCTTCTCCTGAATCGCCGTACTCAAAAATAAAGATTTCTTTGTCAGGCGATTGATTGGTTTTATCAATTAATGTGTTTGATAAGAAATCCAATTTTTATTCTTCTCCTTTAGCAAGCAACTCACCTGCAAAGATAGCGAGTGACTCGTTTGAACCATCCTCTATCAAGCCTGCTCTTGCATCCCTCAGCAATTTTTCAACATAATAATCCTTTGCCAACCCATAACCTCCTAATATCATTGAAGCCTCGTTTGCAACTTCAAATGCAGCCTCAGTGCAGAAGATCTTTGATGCAATAGAGTACTTTGTATCCGGAGGTGAATTAGTAAGGTTATACACAAGTACATTTCTTGAAAATGCCCTTGCTGCCTCAACCAATTTAAACATATGTAAAAGCCTGTATCTGATAAATTCATGCTCTATTAAAAGCTTTCCTCCCTGAACCCTTTGTTTCGCGTATTCAAAAGCCTCTTCATAAGCAGCCCTTGCAACACCTGTAAAAAATGCACCCATAGACCCATTGGCTGTTGCAAGTGTTATATCTGTCATTGATTCATATGCATCCTGTTCAATGATCATGTTTTCCTTCGGAACCCTTACATCTTCAAATATAATCTCACCCTGATTAAGTGCACGCTGGCCCATTTTATTTAATGGTTTACCTTTACTCACACCCGGCAAATTAGTGGGGACGACACATATACCGCCACCTGCCATTCCCATTTTCGGATCAATGTTTAGGTATACAGTAGCATGTGTGGCTATTGTACCACATGAAACCCACGAAGAAGTTGTTCCATTGATAACCCATTCATTCCCTTCCAGTTTAGCTGTGATCTCTCCTTTTATTTTTGGATCTTTAAATTGATCCGTACCAACGGCAAGCGTATCAGAGCCATGATTAGGTTGCGTAATTGCCCAGCATCCAATAAATTTTGCCTCTTTATCCTTTGTGTACGGATACACAAAATTTTCTAAGAGATAATCTGTTGGAGCAAGCATGGATAAGAATGCAGGGAATTGTGCAACACCAAGGGCAATTGCAAAATCCACACTTCCCCATGCAAGCTCTTCTTCCACGATGTGAATCCCTACTGGAGATAAACCAAGCCCTCCGTATGATTCAGGCAAAAGAAAGGTATGTAACCCCATATCATAAGCCTGTTTTAAGGCATCCCAGAATATTGAACCCTTTTTTATGACATCCTCGGGTGACAGCTTATCAAGTGCTATGCTTGCTGGTCTAAGTACATCGCGTGCAAACTCGTGTACATTGTTTTTTATAGCTATTTCATCATCTGTTAAATTTATATTTAGATCTTTATATGGCATGTTCCCTCCATTTTATATTTTCACAAACTTATATATCTAACAATAGATGTATTACCGTAGCTAAACCTGTATACCCTTTGACTTACAATACTTTGGATATAAATCAAATATAGGATTAACGAGGGGTATTAAGCCTAATACCTTTGTCACAGAGCCCTTTGTTTTAATCTTTCTTGTTGCCAGGGCAACAGGTATGCTCAATTGTTTAAGCCAGAACTTGTGTGCATTATCGCTTGAGAGTATCATCTCAACATCCGCTTTACCGTTGTAATCACCCAGTACAACCCTTGGTTTATCCTCTCCATGTATAACCCATATTGTTCCCTCTGGTTCAGATAGGCTAAATTTTATAGTTATGTTAGCATCATTAAACTTTTTTACAGCCTCACTGCGAATTTCTTCATATTTTTTAACCTCCTCCGAACTCAATCCTGCACCTTCAAGAAACTTTACAAATGCCTCTTTCTCCTCCTCATTGAAAAGAACCTTCCACAACGCACCAAGCACATCGTACATATGGTTTGTATCCTTGAATACTGTCATATAAACCTCCTCTCTTTTTTATTGATTTATTGTACCCCAAATTTTTATCCCTGTAAATCCCCCATTTAGAACATTTGAAAACATTTTTTGGTATTCAGAATACATAGCTTGCCTTTAAAAATACCTCTGAATTGTTTGTAACATTACCGAACACTGTGCCATTATCTCCCTGAAATATAAAACCACCCACTGCTATTTTCACATTATCGTACGGCATCCAGTCAATTTCAGGGTAATACATACAGGCAGTGAGATTATGCTGGGCTATCTCATACACTATAGAAAGCTGTAATTGCAAAGTATCATACAGAAAATTATGATTAGCCATCAGTGCAATATAATTTTGCAGTTGATTCCCTATTTCATAGAACTCACCATGCAGAAACTGAAGGTTTGCGTAGGTGCCATCATTAAATGTATAGTCTGTTCCAAGTACATACTTCACAAATGGAGATGTTGCAATGTCATAGGAGGCTTGTTGATAAGGCATATTTAAAACATAGCTGTTAAATCTAATAGGACCATGAGGTATATTTAAGGCAATCTCACCCCAGACTCCATGGTTACCAATTGAGCCAGCAAAGTCTCCACCAATAATTGAGAGCCTTGGAAAAGAGAGCTCAGCATTTGCTATAATGTTATTTGAAGATGTTGTAATGTTTGCACCAGTTAAAACAGGCAATGTATAAAAGCCGTCATAATAGCTTAAAGAGATATCATATCCTAATAAAGCCTTTTTAGCGATCCTTATGCCGTAGCTTAAATTACCTGGCATTGATTGTGAAGGCTCAGATACATTTATATTGATCTGGTTTATTGGCAACCACGGTGGAATTGGCTGTGAAGAAATAAATGCGTTTATCCATTTATCCGCAGGTAAGACTGTAGGAACAAACAAAGGTTCAATCACCCCTGTCAGAGAGATCTCATGCGGAAAATAGTACTCTGCAACAAGCAAAGGTACAGGCAATTTATTGTTAAATGCAAACGGGTCCTCAAGGTCATAAGGATTTACATTGTTTGTAACATTAAGCTCATCAGCAGTACCCCAATTAAGTATTTGTTTGCCAATTTTTACATCAAGATCCTTCAACAAAAAGCTATAGAACTCTACATAAACCTGTCTTACATCAAGATAGGTGGGTGGATTTGAACTATACTGTTGTAACTTCGGAAGATAGTTGGTTGACTGTGAGATGCCGAAGCCACGCAACCATACCTCGCCATATGCGTAAAGTTCATGGATGCGTTTTGATGCCTTTATCGTTAATCTATATTCCACTCTGTCTAAATCTCCATTGGAAGTCTGTGCCCTTGTGTCAACAAGTACGCTCCCGGATACAGGATTATCCGCAAGTACTGGTTTAACCAAAAATAAAATAGTTATTACGCTTACTAAAATGTTATAGATAGCTTTATCCATCTTCATAGCTTTCAACCTTTGTAAATAAAAACACCCTTTCATAGTTTACAGGAATGCCTTTTTAGGATCAAACAATCGCATGGTTATTAATGTGTCAATGGATGGATAATCTATAGGTCTTAAGTTGTTTGATATTTTTACATCCCAGCCTGTTTTTTCTTTAACAGTTTTTACATGCTGATCTACATCCAGATCCTCTTTATATGGATATCTTGTAAAAACAAACTCGCTGCTCTGATCCTTTTCAAACACACCCATATCCGTAACCAATGTACTAACCCTTTTCCCTGGTGCTGTTACATAAGAAACCTTTTCTACAAAGCGCATTTGATTTAAGGGGCAAACCACAATGGTTTCCTTTGCACCAACAGTTACATCGTTTCCTCCGCCTGAACCAACAAGAAACACATCTCCAACCCTTGTTGAATTAACATTACCATATTTATCAATCTGACCAGCTCCTATTATACCAATGGTTTTATTTGAATATCCACCAACCATCAAGCCGAGTGCATCAAAGGCACTGGTTAGTATCTTGCAGGTTGGTATATTAGCAAAGTTGAAAATAAATGGATTGCCAGGCCTTGGATAGTAACCATAAAAACCTACCTCTGCTATAAGTTCTACATCAATCTTTTCCTTCTTAAGCTTTAAGGCAGTTAACCATGCAGATATGTTTGAATTGCCAATACCAGCAAGGATCGCGCTATATCCATTTTGTCGGATCTTCTCTTCAAGGATAGTTGAAGCCATTGCCGTCATTAACTCGGACTTTGATGCCTGCTCTGATACTGATATGCTATCTTTTATATCCATAAACTCATCAATCCATGATAAAGGCTTTGCCTTGCCCTTTAAATAAAGTAACCTTTTACCGCCAAGCCTTTGTATATATTCCTCGTGACTTTTTAAACCTGTAATCCACTCATTTATCCACTTATCAAGTGTATCTACAGACTTGGCAGCCTCCCTGAATGTTAAAATAAAATCATAATCTTCGCTGTATCCATCAAACTCTGCAAAACCGCTTTCAGCCATTCCACTTGGGTGTGCCCCGAATTCCATAGGTACAACTGCTTTTACAAGATAAGAAGGGAGTTTTGAAAGATGTGCATATTTCCGTATAACATTGGAGCTAACTATATGTTCAGCAGAAAGGATCACGCCATCCCGGCTTGCATATGCACCATAAAACTCCTCAGCATACGGTGGCGTAAATATAGCATGCCCTGAACTGTCTGCTGCAAAAGCATGATAAATAGATATATCCGGATTCAATGCTCTAACGACACCTATATCCCTTGATTGGTCAAACGGCATAGGTATTCGTTTAAAATTCTGCTGATTTTCAAACTCCATTGTACTATCCAGGATAGAATTCAAGGGCATAAAACCAACACCCATAGCCCCTGCCATAAGCCTTAATGTGAAGGCAAGGATACTCCAGTTCTCTATCTCTATTTGTTTGTTCAAATATTGATTTTGAACAACAATATTTGGTGTAGGTGATGGATACGGATCACCTGAATAGGTTGTTACAATCTTTTTAACCATGCCAAGATGGATCATACTGATAACATGGTTTATTGCCCCAAGGGTTACTATCTCAAATTTTGGATTAGAACGATAAAACTTTCTTATCAGTTCATAAGACAACCCATAAGGTATACTGTTTGTTACACCTATATGTATAGTCATACCTGGCTTTATAAATTTGTCTATAGCCTCATCAGCGCTCATAACTTTATTAGTGCCATCTTCTCCGGGTAGATCTGTTAAGCCATTAAGTATATGCTGGACACGATCCGCCATTACAACCTCCTTTTAAAGGTTTTTACACATTGTTTTTTAACAATTCCCGCCATATCTGCTCAACCTGTTTTCTTGTATGCTCTAATGTTGAGGTATTATCTATGACAAAATCCGCTTTCTTCTGTTTTTCCTCAACAGGCATTTGAGCTTTAAGTCTATCTATAATATGTTCATATGACATATCCGGGGTTCTATTTCGTATATGTTCTATCTGTGCTTCCTTGCTGCATGAAACTACGATCACAGGGCGTAACCAGCTATCAGCACCAGTTTCAAAGAGTAAAGGGACATCCACAATAAGTATGCCCTCTTCGCCTTTTCTTAAAGCTATCTCTTCTCTTATTTTTTCAAACACATATGGATGTATAAGTTGCTCAAGCCATCTTCGTTCATCCGATTTTTTAAACACAATCTCTGCCAACTTCTGTCTATCAATATCAAGATTGTTTGTGAGCACATCGCTACCATACTTTTTTATGACCTCTTTGTAGCCGGGCATGCCTTTAGCTAAATACCCTTTCGCCAATACATCCGCATCAATGACAACAGCACCAAGAGACTCAAACATTTGTGCTACTGTAGACTTGCCTGTTCCTATGCCACCGGTTAATCCCACAACTTTCATAACGATCAAGCTATGTTAAATTGACATATCTGTCAAGGATATTATAGGTGTACTTTATTGCTTTTTATACAAATTTTTAATACTAACTTCTGGATTATGAACTTTATAAAAAATGCGTTTAGAAAAGTTAAGATTTTACTTGAGATGATCAAGTTTGAGCATACACTTTTTGCAATACCTTTTGCAATTATATCTATGATGCTTGCAGCAAATGTTATACCAACATTGTATCAGATGTTCTGGATACTTTTAGCCTTAACATCTGCACGAACTATTGCCATGTTATGGAACAGGGTTGTAGATGCAGAAATAGATGCCCGTAATCCAAGAACTATGAACAGAGCCATTCCTAAAGGACTTGTCTCTATTCAATTTGCTATAACAATGCTAATTGTTTCATGTATTCTATTTGAGCTGTCTGCATTTATGCTTAATAGATTAAGTTTTATCTTAAGCTTCCCTGCATTATTCGTGATCTTTATCTATTCATATCTTAAACGATTTACCTGGCTCAGCCATTTTGTTCTTGGATTTGTTGATGCAATGGCACCAGCGGGTGCCTGGATTGCGATCAGGGGTAACTTACCTCTCAGTATAATGCTTTTAAGCCTTGCGGTTATCCTGTGGGTTGGGGGTTTTGATATACTTTATTCGTTGATGGACCTTGACTTTGATAGAAGAGAGCATCTGTTTTCTATTCCTGTAATATTCGGCGTAAAAAGGGCTATTTTATTTTCAAGGCTCATGCACGGACTTATGGTGCTATCATTAATATTGTTTGGATTAATCTACCCTATGCATATCTTTTATTTTATAGGTATTGCCCTTGTGGTAGTTCTACTTGTATACGAGCACAGCCTTGTTAAGCCAGATGATTTTTCTAAAGTGGAGAAGGCTTTTTATGAAACAAACATCGGCGTAAGCGGAATTATGCTGTTCTTTTCTGCTATAGATATCCTGTTGAGAATTAAATATTGATAGACACAGAGATGCATTTTTTGGGTTATTGTAATTTTTGGGCTAACCAGGTGCTGTTAGAAGTTCTATAATCTCTTTTCGTGAAAGTCTTTTAACAATTGTCTCTTCACTTTCTACAACACTGTTCATGAGGAATGCCTTCTGCTTTATTATGTTATCTATCTTTTCTTCAAGTGTGCCCCGGGTGATAAGTTTAAAAACCTGGACACTCCTTTTCTGTCCTATTCTATGTACCCTATCTGTTGCCTGATCCTCTCGTGCGGCATTCCACCATCTATCATAGTGTATTACCACGGATGCAGAGGTTAGATCTATACCAAGTCCACCTGCCATCAAACTACCTACAAAAACCCTGCATGAATTATCTTCCTGAAATCTTTTTATTACCTCTGCTCTATTGCGAGTAGAACCCCGCAAAGAGGAAAAACCTATGTGTTTTGCTTTTAACCATTGTTCAATAATAGAAAGCATTTCAAGATAATGACTGAACACAACAATCTTTTGTCTTGAATCCAGTGCCTCTTCCATAATTTCCTTGAATAACTCGAACTTGCCTGATGTATATGAATCGCCATTGGTATTTAAGACTAATAATGGATGATCGCAAAGCCTCTTCAGTTTTGTTATTAATGCAAAGACATGAATATAATCTATTGGTTTTGATTCATCATTTAACTGTTTTATAAGTGATTTACCCTTTACCTCAATAAAATGTTTGTATAAAGATACCTGATGTGAGGTCAGTGAACAATACCTTATATCCTCAATCTTTGGTGGTAGATCCTTAAGCACATCCTCTTTTAACCGCCGTAATTTAAATGGATGGATAATCCTTTTTATGGCTTCCAGTTTTTTTGTATCACCATATTTAGATATGGGTATCTCATAATCCTGTATAAATTTCTTAAGTGAACCAAGATAACCTGGTAATAGAAAATCAAATATTGCCCATAGCTCTGTAAGTCTGTTTTCAATAGGGGTTCCAGTAAGTGCAAGTTTGTGCTTTGCGTTTAACATCCTGGAAGCCTTATATATTTTGCTTTTGTAATTCTTTATCTTTTGTGCCTCATCAAGTACAACATACTCCCATTCCATCTTTGATAGCTTATCTATGTCGCGTAGCATTATATTGTAGGTAGTTAAAAGGATATGATAGGGTTTATCCTTTTCAATGGATCTTCCTTTTTCATAATACCTGTTAATAACCATCCACGGTAGATATTCGTATAGTTTTGATTCCCAGTGGTCCATCACAGATGTTGGAACCACTATCATGGAAGGAGGTAGCTTACCATCTTTATACACGGTTGATAATAAAGCCATTGTTTGATGTGTTTTACCAAGCCCCATCTCATCTGCAAGTACACCATTTAAATGATTAATGTACAAAAAATACAACCAATTATACCCTGCTTTCTGATATAGCCTTAATTTACCATTCATTCTAAAAGGCTCAGGGGCTTCCTGTAGATCTTTAATCCGATTCAGATTTGAATAAAATTCATTAAGCGACAGAGGTTCATTCAAAGACACATTCTTGCTCATCTCGGCTCGTAATCTTGTGTAATGCAGTTTTGATACCTTTATTCTGTCATCTACTATTTCACCTATATCCTTCCAATTGGTAACAATACTATCCGGTACATAAATAAAATTGTTATCCTTTTTTACAAACCCATTCTTATTTCTTAATTGTATCAGTTCTCTTATATTTATCTTAATGTCTCCAGCATGATAATACGGAGCAAGGTAAAACCAATCGCCTCTATCCTCAACGTCTATCTGTCCAAGCTTTGGCTCAGATAGAATACGGGTATTCTTTACCCTATCTGATGCGTTAAATCCTTTTGTATGCTCAAGGACAGGCATTGAATAAGTAAAGAAATTGATAATATCATTACCGGAATATTTAAGGGGTTTTTCATTATTAAAATAAGGTGCAAGAATCTCAGGCATTTCTTCCATCATCGCATATGTATTATCATACCATAACCATCTATTATCTATAAGACTACAATGCGGATCCTGTTTGCTTAAAAAGATAAGGTTATTATCTGTAGACTTTACAAGATAACCAGGTGTTAAAACAAGATTATCCTGTTCATCGTAATCAGCTCTAATCTCATAGGATACCTTCTGTCTTAAAAACTTTATACCCAGTACTCTCTCAGAAAAGCTAACCCCTGACATATCCTTTAATCTTAATAGTATATCAGGTGCTTCATTATGGGGAACTATAAGGATGGCACTTCTCTCATTTGCCTCCGTTGATAATGTAATTCTTAATTTTGGTGGGGTGTCCTCCATATCTACATACGCATTTATCTGTTCAGATGAATGGAACCATGAAGATAACATTCCTGTGAAAGGATTTATATGATTAAAGGTAAATGTACCTGCATTCGGAGATAAAGTTAGAGGTTTTTTCTCATCATTGATATTATATAAGGTATCTCTTTCATGGATCCACGCAAGCAATACAGCTACAATATGTTTACATACCCACCCCCATCTGGAAGAGTAAGGGCATGTACAACTCATGTGGGATATTTGATAATCTGTTCCTATGATGTAAACCTGATACGGGTATTGTGCTGTTCCATGCACTGATGCTGTTACAGTATAGCCGTCATACTTTAATGATAATACAGCTCCACGCTTGAAATATTGCTGTCCTCTGTGCCAGATTTCACTGGTGACAAGTTGTTTAATATGTTCTTCTGTTATTGTTTTCAATGTAGCTGGTATCATATAAAGGGTACATTATAGCCTTTAAAAATAAACAAGTCAAATCAAGTTTAAGCTAAAATGCATTTGAAAATAAGGAAGTTTGTGCAGTGAGTGAAGGGATACCCATCGGGCACACAAGCGAAGCTTGGGTCGGATGGGTCGTGCGTCAAATCTTAGGTATTCTTCGAATATGAGCAAAAAAGAATTATTGTGCTGTCATTGCGAGCCGCAGGCGAAGCAATCCCTATGCTTGTAGATTGCTTCGTCATTTTATTCCTCGCAATGACAACCTTACAGAGGACTTAAATCTCGTTTATAATAAACCCCTCTCCGCCTTTTTGCTAAAAAGGGGCAGAAGGGATAACAGATGGATCGCACGACCCTTTCCTTTGAGTGGGTGTCCCGAACGAACAAATGGACTCCCTTATTGCATTTTTGTGTTAAGCAAGAATAAAACCAGATGGTGATGTACACCTGAAGATCTTTTTCAAACTTCTATAAAACTTAACCTTCGTTTATTTGAGCTGTGCAGATACCTGTGAAGTTTATCCTTATCCTTTTCCTCAATAACAATATTACCATTAACAATATCAAAAGCAGTATCCCTTGCAAGCTTGAGTATGTCAATATCACGAACAATGTTTGCCAATTTAAAATCAGGCATACCTGATTGCTTTATACCAAGCATTTCTCCAGGACCTCTTATTTCAAGGTCCATCTCTGCTATCTTAAAACCATCATTTGTTTTTGTCATTGCTTCAAGTCGTTTCCTGGCGTTAATGGTAAGATTATGAGCATAAAGAATGCACAGAGCTTGTTCAGTTCCTCTACCAACTCTACCCCTTAACTGATGAAGCTGTGATAAACCAAATCGTTCAGCATGCTCTATCATCATAACAGTTGCATTTGGTACATCAATACCAACTTCTATTACAGTCGTAGCGACAAGCATATTAATCTTACCTTCTCTGAAATTTGTCATAATCTCTTCTCTGATATTGTTCTTCATTTTTCCATGGAGTAATTCCACATTAAATTCTTTAAACTCCAGTTTCAATTCTTCATACATCTTTGTTGCTGCCATAAGCTCCATCTTATCCGATTCTTCTATTAACGGATACACAACATAAACCTGATGTCCTTTTTTTATTTCCTCTCTTAATATTTCATAGATCTCCTGCCTCTGATTAGCCCTGTAAAATAAAAGGGTTTTCACAGGCTTTTTATGTGGTGGCATTTGCCTTATCACAGAAATATCAAGGTCGCCATAGGCTGTCATGGCAAGTGTTCTGGGAATAGGGGTTGCTGTCATGATAAGCATGTGTGGATTATTCCCCTTTTCCTTTAATTTCATCCTTTGCACCACACCAAATCTGTGCTGTTCATCTATTATAATTAGTCCACAGTTGTTAAATCTTACATCCGGTTGTATAAGTGCATGTGTACCTATAATTAATTGTAACGATCCATCCATAAGTCGTGCTAAAATTTGTTTCCTTTCTAATTCCCTGGTATCGCTTTTTAATAGAGCCAGCTGTATATTCATGCCCCTTGTAAGGGTTTCTATTGTTTTATAATGCTGTTCTGCAAGTATCTCTGTAGGTGCCATAAATGCAACCTGGTATCCATTGCTTATTGCAAGTAATGCAGAGTAAAGTGCAACAACTGTTTTGCCACTTCCAACATCACCCTGTAAAAGCCTGTTCATTGGATAACCTGATGACAGATCAGCGAAAATCTCTTTTATGACATACTGTTGATCGTTTGTGAGCTTAAAAGGCAGGTTGTTGTCTAACATATCAATATAGTTGACTTTTAAAGATGGGTGTTTAGAGGGCATAACAAAAACTATACCATCTTTTTTAAGGTTTTCCTGTTTCTTTAAAGCCAGTGCGGATTCAAAAAAGAAAAATTCATCAAATTTTATTCTCCTGTGGAATGAAGATGTCTGTGCATTAAGTTCTGATACTGATACATCGTCATTAGGAAAGTGCAAGTTATATATAGATTCTCTCAAATCAGGCAAGGAATACATTTGTTTTATTTGAGATGGAAGATAATCCTCTATGGTATTTATGCAGGCATCCAGGGCGTTTTTCATGATCTTCCGTATGGTCCTTTGAGGAATACCCTCTATGGCTGAATAAACAGGTACAATCCTGCCAAAGTTCAGGGTGTCATCGCCTTCCCTGTCAAACTCTTCAATATCAGGATGGATCATTTGAGGATAACCACCATAAGCTCTTACATCTCCATAGGCAAGTATACGAGAACCCACTTTGAATCTTTTTACCATATATCCATATTCAAAATTAAACCATGCAAGGGAAAGATAGCCTGTATTGTCCTTGATAATAACCTCAAATATTTTTCTACCCTTAAAATTTTTAATAGATACCTTATAAATCTCACCGATAACGACTTCTTTAAAACCAAACTTCACGAAACCAATCTTGCTTACACTTCTGCGGTCCTCGTATCTAATAGGGAAGAAATATATTAAAGAAGATAAATCCGGAATACCCTTCTTTTCAAACAGGCGTGCCCGCTGTGGACCAACGCCTTTTATATATTGTATTGAAGTAGTATTTTCCATTAAACAATTTTTTATATATTGAATCTATATGTTATACAATCCTTTATATTTAACTTTTATTTTCCTTTCAACTGTTTTTCCTTGTTTGTTAACCTGATAAGTTCTGGTTATCCTCTTATTTTTACAATTCATCATTTTTACCATGTTCAGGCTTTATTACAATTTTCTTATTGCAATTTTTATATACAACCTGTTATATTTGATAATGTAAAATTATGAAGAAAAATAGAATCTTCTTATTTATATTGTTTACAGGATTGTGTGTCTCTACGAATGCCTTTGCCCAGTTAGGGGCAATAGGAGGCATAGCATCAATTCAAGGGAAAAAACAAACAACTTTTCCGCTGTTTACCTTAACTGCAAAAACAGGACAAACAAACATACTGGATACCGGTTTTTATGTATACTATACACAGGTAGATAGATATATGGGGAAGGATTTTTATTCAATATTTAGTGGTAATATCACAGAAAGACTGCTCTACAAAATCTTAAATATAAGTTACAATTTGACATCCGATATGAACCTATCAGCAAGTATTCCATATGTAAGCGCAGATGTAGGACAGATGATCACAGGCCCAACAAATCCGAACGGCACTTACAGTATAGTCAGAAGCAGTAGTGGATTGAGCAATCCTGCTATCAGATTTATGTATCAGTTTTTGAGTTCACCTATGCTTGCCGTATATGGCACAATATACTTGCCCACAGGTTTTATGGGTGTTGGTTCAGGTGGTACTGATCTTGAGTTTGATCTTGCATATACAAGAAACATCGGGATTGTTCAATGGGATTCAAACATAGGATACAGATTGATAGGCGTAGACCCTGTAACGCATAGAAAACAAAATAATGATATTCAGATATTTAACACAGCCTTTAGCATACCTTTTGGTATATCATTATCCGGTTTTCTTGAAATCAACACGATGTATGAAGGGCAGATTACGGATGTAGATTTTGCAGGAACACACACTTCTTATACGGTACAGCAGGTATCTGTTAATCTTGTCCCTGGTATCAGGTTAAGTATAACACCTAATTTATTCTTGACCTCTGCCCTGAAATACTCATTTTACAATACCTTTCTTTATGGCTACCATTATATTTACACAATAGGTATTGATTATCTTGTACTATGAAAAAGCCGATAATTCTCAGTCTCAAGGTTAAACTTGGATTGCTTGTTGCTATAATTATCATGATCATAATGACCATTGTCACATACACATCTGTGATAAGACAGGAAAAAAGTATGCGAAACGAGATGCGTTCAAAGGCGATCAATATGGCACAGATAACGGGTGCACTCGCCCTTCTCGGTGGTAATGGAGAAGATCCATGGGCATTTGCAAAACAATTCCTGAAATTCGCACCGCAACTGGATAGTAACATTCTTTATGTTGTTATTACTGATGCAAAAAATAATATTATTGATTCTGAGATCAACACATCACTTTTGAAAGCGATAACAGGTGATGATAGCCAAAAACTTCAAAATCAGATTCCGCAAGCTGTAAAGGAACGCTTATTAAAGCTATCTCCGAGTTTTGTTGAGAATGTGTTTGACAAACTTGGTCATATCCTGCCTATAGATGTCATACTGAAACCAGCCGATAATTTTATAGGAACAATGAGTATAGGTTATTCATTATACAAATTTGATTCATCTGTAAAAACCGCGAGGACCATTACATTACTTTTTACATTGGGGTTCATAGTGGTTGGTATATTAGCGTCTTTCGGACTTTCACTTAATATTACAAAGCCTATTTATAAAATAGTAGATGCTATGAAAAAGGTAGAGCAAGGTGATCTAAACCAGCATGTTGATGTTAAGACAAAAGACGAAATACAGATGCTTGCCTCAAGTTTTAACTTCATGGTGGAGGGATTAAAGGAAAGGGAGCACATAAAGCATACATTCAAAAGGTATGTTTCAGAACATGTTGCTGAACGACTTATCAAGGAAAGGGAAGTTTCCATCACAGGAGAACGGAAAACAGCTACAATTCTTTTTCAGGATATAAGAGGCTTTACCTCAATGTCAGAGCAAATGTCTCCTGAAGAGGTTGTAGCTATATTAAATGAATACTTTACTGCGATGGTTGATGTAATCTTTGGATATGAAGGAACACTTGATAAGTACATAGGTGATGCTATTATGGCTGTTTTCGGAACACCTTATAGCCATCAGGATGATCCGCTAAGGGCTGTTAAAACAGCTGTTGATCTACAAAGGACGCTTAAAAACTTAAATACAAAATGGAAAGGTGAAGGTAAGGATAGATTCCTTGCCGTTGGATGTGGCATAGCAACCGGTCCTGTAGTAGCTGGCAGCATAGGGTCAGAAAAAAGGTTGGAATACACGGTTATAGGTGATACAGTCAATCTTGCTTCAAGGATAGAGGGGTTAACAAAAGGCGGTCAGATATTAATATGCGAAAACACATATAAAGCAGTCAAGGATTATATTAGCACAAAACCGCTTGATATGGTATATGTAAAAGGCAAAAGGGAACCACAGCAAATTTATGAAGTTTTATATGAACTATAAAAAGATTTCAGTGATCCATATTATTTTAGTAATAATGCTTATAATGGTGTTTTCTGCCTGTTCAAAAAAGAAAAAGGAAGAAGACATCACGATTACACTTAAAACAGAAGGAACTGTTGCTTCACAGGCTATTACACCCCAGGCATCGCAATTACCAAAACCTCTGCCAAAGCCTGTTGAAGGCAGGAAGGCTAAACCTGTGTTAGCCACTAAAGAAAATGCAAAGAAAAACAGAGAGGAAAATAAAATTGTTCCATTGCAGGAACAATCCACAACGAACAAACTCCCTCAGGTTCAAGAACAGCTTGCTACCAATGTTCCGTTGCCATCGCAACCATCTGCTGAAGAGATTGCAAAACAGGAAATACTATCCATAATCAACAGACAAAAACAGGCAATGAAAACAAAAAATATTTCACTTGCTCTTGAGGATATCGCGGGTAACATAAATCAAAACAAAAAGGCATTAGAAGATTATTTCAACAGGTATGCTAACATAGATGTTGATTTTTTTAACATATCCATAACCGTACAGGGTAACACAGCCACTGCAGTAATGAACCAGAAAACATCTGTTGTTACAAAAAGCCTTATACCACAAACAATTACAGAATTAAACAGGGTGCAATGGACATTCATCAGAGAAAACAAAAAGTGGTTTATAAGCGGAACACAAATACTTTCCAGGCAGAACACTGAGTAAACTTTAAAAAATAGTACAATGCTTGATAAAAACAAAATCAGGACAGATGCACAAAATTACCTCATAAATGGTAACTACTATAAGGCAATAGAAGAATTAGAAAAACTATCCGTAATAGAAACAAACGACCCATGGGTATGGAATTCCCTTGGTGAATGTTATGAAAACATAAACGAAACGCAAAAGGCTATAAAAAACTTTATGATGGCATATAAGAAGTTTCTTCTCCAAAACGATATGCAGGCAGCCCTTTCTTCCCTTGAAAGAATTATATCGCTTGCCCCTGATAATAAAGAACTGAATCAAGAAAAGGATAATTTACTTAAAAAATTGTCCAGAGAAGGTATTAAGCCTGTTAAGGACAATACCAAAAAGATCCCGATATTTTCAGAAATTGATGAAGCAGAATTAAAAGAAATACTTAAAATAGCAAGGCATATAGCCTTTCCAGAACAGGCGACGATCATTAAAGAAGGAACCAAAGGGGATTCAATATATTTTATTCTATCAGGTGAGGTTACTGTATATAAAAAGGATAGCAGTGGTAAAGAAATTATACTTGATAGCTTATCGGATGGTGATTTTTTTGGTGAATTTGGCTTCTTCACCGGAGGTAAAAGGAACGCAACGGTAATATCAACAAGCAGGGTAGAGCTTTATGAATTTAAAAAACAAGATATGGAGGAGCTTGCGCAAAAATATCCTAATGTTTCAAAAGTTCTTATTGATTTTTATAAAAAACGGGTTCTTGACAATATAATTGCTATGACGCCTGTTTTCAGTGGTTTAAACTATAACGAGAGGGCTGATATTATAAATAGATTTGAGCTTCTTGTTGTAGAGCCGGGTAAGGTTGTTATCAGAGAGGGAGAGCCAGGGGATGCAATGTATGTTGTTAAAGATGGTTTATTAGAAGTAAGCACTGTGGATAAAAACGGAAGAGATGTAGTACTTGCTAAACTTGGAGAGGGAGACATATTCGGAGAGGTTGCATTGATCACCGGCAAACAAAGGACAGCAACTGTCAAAACCCTCAAACAAAGCAGGCTCATGAAATTAAACAAACAGGATTTTCAGGAAATCGTGGAAAGGTATGATTCTGTAAAGCAGATGGTTCTCAAGATAATAAGTGAGAGGGCAGAGGATACAATTAAACATTTATTTGAGTAGAGATGCAAAAAGAAAAAAACAGTAAAAAGCATAAAAAACACACACATCGCGCAAGCCACCTTGAAAGAAAAAAATTTATTGCCATACAGACAAAGCTATACGAGCTGTCAAAAATGCTCAATTCCAATCTTGAGACAAAGTTAATCGTTAGAAACGCAATGGAGGCTATCGTATCTCTGGTTGATGCAGATGTAGGTTCCTTACTTCTTGCAGACAAAGAAAAAAAAGAACTTTTTTTTGAGGTAGCACTTGGAGAGAAAGAAAAAACTCTAAAAGAAATACGGCTTAGTTTTGGACAGGGAATCGCTGGCTGGGTAGCAGAGAACAAGCAACCTCTTATAATCAATGATACCTCAAAAGATGATCGATTTTACAAGTATGCTGATGAAAAAACTGGCTTTGTAACTAAAAATATATTGTGCGTGCCTGTTTTATCACACGAAAATAATGTTATTGGTGTCATGCAGGCTATAAACAAAAAAAGAGGCAACTTTACTAAACAGGACCTTGAGCTTTTAACCTCTTTATCAGATCAAGTTGCTATTGCACTTGAAAACGCTTTCTTACACGAAGAACTAAAAAGAACATTTATGGAAGTCGTTGAAACACTGGCGGAAGCAATAGAAAAACGGGATCCATACACAGGTGGACACACAAAAAGAGTGGTAAAATATTCGCTTATGATCGCTGATCAGCTAAACCTTAATGACAAAGAAAAAGAACAATTGAAGATGGCCGCTCTGCTGCATGATGTAGGTAAGATAGGCATAGATGATAGCCTTCTTCGCAAGCCGGCAAAGCTTGACGAAACCGAGTTTGAGAAGATGAAAGAACACCCATCTATCGGGGCAGATATACTCGGTAAAATTCCTCAGCTAAAAGGCATTATACCTGGTATACTTTATCATCATGAATGGTATAATGGAAAAGGTTATCCCGAAGGTCTTGCTGGTAATAATCTCCCATGGATAGCAAAAATAATATCAATAGCCGATACCTATGATGCCATAACAACTGATAGGCCATACAGGAAAGGCTTGTCGCATGAATGGGCAATTCAGGAATTGAAAAAGTTTGCGGGAGTACAGTTTGATCCGGTATATGTAGAGGCATTCATAAATGCATTTGAAAAGGATAAACAACAGCAGTCAGGTTAACCTCCTTGGTAACATAGCACCATGTTCAAACTGTTCTGCAGACAGGTACCATTGTACAAGCACACCTTCTTTCACTTTAGCCTCCGGTGGATTCCATTGAGATAATCTTTTTTTTATCTCTTCATCAGATATATCCACAGATACCTCCCGTCTATCTATATCTATGGTTATCTGATCTCCATCTTTAATAATTGCAATCGGACCACCAACCTGAGCCTCTGGTGATATGTAACCTACATATAGTGCACCGGTTGTTGCGCCTGAAAATCTTGAATCTGTAATCACTGCAACATCATGTAAACCAAGAGAACCAAGGATCAAAACAGTTCTAAAGTTTTCCGCAAATCCAGGTCCTCCTCTCGGTCCCTGGTACCTTAAGACTATGACATCACCTGATTTTATCTCTCCGTTGAGAATAGCAAATATAGCTAACTGTTCTTCGTCAAAACATCTTGCCTTACCTGTAAAATGTCTATTTTCCTTCTTAACGATTGTATATCTGGCAAGTGCCCCATTTGGTGCGATATTTCCTTTCATAACCACAATGCCGCCAAACGGTGAAATAGCCTTTTCTAAAGGGCGGATAACATGTTCATTATGGATATTTGTTTTTCTTAACCTATCACCTATGCTTTCTCCTGTTACAGCAGGTCTTTTTATATCTACATCCTTTTCTATCCTTTTCAGCACTGCCAGTGCACCGCCAGCATTGTGAAGATCAATCATGGTAAATGGTCCGCTTGGTCTTAAAGGTACAAAATATGGCGTTTTATTAGATATGTCAGAAACAGTATCAAGATTAATATCCAATCCTAATGTCTTCGCAAGGGCAAGAAGATGTAACACTCCATTTGTACTTGCAGATGTTGCCATAATAAGCCTTAAAGCATCTTTTATTGCAGATGTTGTTACAAAATCTTTAAACCGCTTCCCTTGTTTTACAAGCTTTACAATTGCATAACCAGTTTGTTTGGCGAGTCTTACCCTTTCCATAAGGTTACCACCTGGCGTGGTGGATATTCCAGTAAGTGTTAACCCCATAACCTCTGTTGCCATCTGTACTGTGTTTGCTGTGGTAAGTTCAGGGCATGCACCACATGAAGTAACCCATTTATCCTCCATAGCGTACATGGTTTGTAAAAATTCTTCTTCACTCATCCTTCCAGAAAGCGTATCGTTTACGCCTTCAAGGATTATATCTGTTGGAAATGTTGTTTTTTTGCCACCAAACACACCTGGTTCCGCAGGCCCTCCTGTGTAAAATATCGTTGGTAAATTAAGCCTTGCAGCAGCAAGCCAGAGCCCTGGGACAGATTTGTCGCATGTTCCCATCATAACCAAGCCATCTGCACCAAGATTTTTTACCTGAATCTCAACAGAATCAGCTATAGCATCCCTCTGTGGCAGGTCGTAAAGGAGCAAGGTTGGATCAAGAGAACCGTCCTTGCAATAACCTCCACATGGTCCTATTGTGTTGAACTCCACAGGTGTACCCCCTGCAAGATAGATACCCGATTTCACAGCATCAGCCAGTGCCCGCAAATGTATATGACCGATGCCTGCGTCCTGCATAGAATTTGCTATAACAATAAGGGGTCTTTCGAGCTCTTCATCTGTAAATCCGCTCGCCTTATAAAAGAAACGATGTGTTTTTACCTGTGAAAATAGCTCAAGTGATTTCATAATCTGTTCTTTTGTAAGCTTTTCCATATAGCCCTCCTTTCTTTATGTAATCGTTGATAAACCCAAAAAATGCAATAAGAAAGTTTGCTCATTCGCTCGGGGCACCCACCCAGAGG
>Ga0315298_1001505_pt1 | contig 42380 bp, 42 predicted proteins | sample WHS_1_MG_FD_203077 | JGI IMG/M metagenome (GOLD analysis project Ga0315298, IMG submission 203077) | Extremophilic microbial mat communities from Washburn Hot Springs, YNP, Wyoming, USA - WHS_1_MG | ecosystem: Environmental > Aquatic > Thermal springs > Hot (42-90C) | place: USA: Wyoming... | reverse complement strand
GGGATAAATTAGTTTATATTTTCGACCTTTTACCCCATTTTACCTAATTTATTTCACTTACATTTTAAATGATTTAACCAATACCATTTCACTTACATTTTAGATGATTTAATACGGGGTCTTGACAAAAAAATTCATTTTTCTAAAATACTAATTTAGCAATCAAAGGTCGAGACTGCTAATTAATACGAATTTACAAATCAATACGAATATGCGAACGAACCATAATTAATATCGTATTATTCGTATATTCGTAAAAATTTGTAAATTCGTAGCAAGATTATGAAAATAAAACCACTTTCAGATTATATATTAATTGAACCTTTAAAAGAAGAAGAAAAAACAAAAACAGGGATTATTATTCCTCAAACAGCCGACAAAGAAGAGCCCCAACAGGGAAAAGTTATTGCTGTTGGGCCGGGTAAGTTATTAAAGTCTGGCAAAAGAATGCCAATGGAAATAAAAGTTGGGGATAAAGTTCTTTTTAGAAAATATGGTCCTGATGAAATAAAGGTCGACAAAAAAGAATATTTAATCGCAAAACAAGAAGATATTCTTGCGATTTTAGAATAAAATTGCAAGAAATTCTAATATTAAATCCTAAATCCAAAACAAATTCCAATTTTTGAAATAGAAAATGTAGTAATTTAGATATTCGGATTTAGGATTTAAAAATTTATGGCCAAAGAAATTCTTTATTCAGAAAAAGCAAAAGCAAAACTTTTAAAAGGAGTAAATAAACTTGCCGATGCTGTTACTGTTACTTTGGGCCCAAAAGGAAGAAATGTTGTTTTAGATAAAGGTTTTGGTGCTCCAGAAGTGACAAACGATGGTGTTTCCATTGCAAAAGAGATTGAACTTGAAGACAAGTTTGAGAATATGGGAGCTGAGATTGTAAAAGAGGTTGCTTCAAAAACAAATGATGTTGCTGGCGATGGTACAACTACCGCAACTTTACTTGCTCAAACTTTAATTAATGAAGGATTTAAAAATGTCACTGCTGGCGCCAATCCTCTTGAGATAAGAAGGGGAATTGACGCTGGAGTACAAAAAATCGTTGAAAAACTTGGTCAACTTGCAAAAAGGGTTTCAACCAAAGAAGAAATGGCTCAAGTTGCTACTATTTCAGCAGAGGATGAAAAGATGGGAAAATTAATTGCCGAAGTTTTTGACAAAGTCGGAAAAGACGGAGTGGTGACGGTTGAAGAATCAAAAGGTTTGGGCCTTGAAAGTGAAATAGTTGAAGGAATGCAATTTGACCAAGGATACATTTCTCCTTATATGATGACTGATCCTGATAGAATGGAAGCAGTTTTTGAAGACCCCCTTATTTTAATCACTGATAGAAAAATTTCAGCAATCAATGAAATTTTACCGCTGCTTGAGAAGATGACTCAAGCAGGCCACAAAGATCTTGTCATTATTGCTGAAGATGTTGATGGAGAGGCATTGGCAACTCTTGTAATCAACAAATTAAGAGGAGTTTTCAATACTTTGGCTGTTAAGGCTCCCGGATACGGAGATAGAAGAAAAGAGATGCTTCAAGATATTGCAATTTTAACTGGTGGCCAAGTAATCTCAGAAGAACTTGGTTTAAAACTTGAAAATGTTGAGTTAAATCAATTAGGCCAAGCAAGAAGAGTTGTTTCAAAGAAAGAAGAAACAACCATTGTTGGAGGTAAGGGCAAAAAGCAAGATATTGAAGCGAGGATCGAACAGATTAAAAGAGAAATCGAGACTACAGAATCAGAATTTGACAAAGAAAAACTTCAAGAAAGATTAGCAAAACTTTCTGGTGGAGTTGCTGTTATTAAAGTTGGTGCAGCCACAGAAGTTGAGCAAAAGCAAAAACAACAAAAAATTGAAGATGCCGTTGCCGCAACAAGAGCGGCAATTGAAGAAGGAATTGTTCCTGGTGGTGGTGTTGCGTTAATAAGATGCATTTCTGCTCTTGATGAATTAAAACTCAGGGGTGATCAAAAAGTAGGGCTTTCTATTTTAAGAAAGGCACTCGAAGCTCCTTTAAGAAAAATTGCAAAGAATGCTGGTGAGGATGATGGGGTTGTTTTACAAAAAGTCAAAGAAGGCAAAGATGGTTTTGGTTTTAACGCCAAGACAAACAAATTTGAAGACTTAATGGAAGCAGGAGTTATTGATCCCAAAAAAGTTGTCAGAAGCGCTCTTCAGAACGCTGCCTCTGCTGCTGCAATGATTTTAACTACAGAAGCAGCAATTACCGACAAACCAGAAAAGAAAAAAGAAAGTGAAATGCCAGAGATGCCAGAAGAGGAATATTAATTAAGTATTCATAAGAAAAAAAAGAGGCGCTGCTTTTTGGCAGTGCCTCTTTTTTTTTAGAAAAGAAAATGATATAATTTAGAAAAATTTATTTTATAGATTTACAAGGAAAATTTATGGCAAACCCAAAAGAAAAAGATAAAAAAACAGTTTCTGAACTTCGTTTTGATATTGTTTCTGAAGACTGGATAGTAATTGCTACAGGTCGAGCAAAAAGACCAGAAGATTTTCAAAAAGAAAGGAGAAAACCAATTTTAGAAAAAAAAGATTGCCCATTTTGTCATCTTGAAACCCAGTTACCACCTGTTTATGAAAGTAAAGGAGTAGTTGTGATTCCAAATTTATATCCTGCCTTTTCTAATCCTTCACCTTCTTTAAAAAAGAAAGGGAGTCAGGCAACAATTCCAGAAGAAAAAGTTGGTCCTTACAAGAAAATGGATGGTATTGGTTTTCATGAAGTAATAGTAACAAAGGACCACAATCGTCAAATTGCTGAATTTTCAAAAGAAGAAGCAAGAGAAGTAATTGAAGCTTATTATGCAAGATATACTACTTTGATGCAGATAAAATTTGTAAATTACATTTCTATTTTTCATAATCACGGAAAAGAAGCTGGCGCCTCACTTTCTCATCCCCACTCTCAACTTATTGCTATTCCAATTATAGATCCGGACATCAAAAGATCATTAAATGGTTCTAAAAGATATTGGCAAAAAGAAGGAAAATGTCCTCACTGTAGAATGATAAGATGGGACATTAAAGACAAAAGAAGAATTGTTTTTGAGAATGAAGATTTTGTGGTTTTGTGTCCTTTTGCTTCAAGAGTGGCTTTTGAAGTTAGGATATATCCCAAAAGACATGAAGCCTATTTTGAGAAAATTAATGATAGAGAAAAAGATAATTTAGCTTCTGCTCTTCAAAAAGCACTTTCTTCTCTTTATAAAGGACTTGAGGATCCACCATATAATTTCTTTTTACACACCGCTCCCTGCGATGAAGAAGATCACAGTCACTATCATTGGCATTTTGAAATTATTCCAAAAACAGATATGCCAGCTGGCTTTGAATTGGCAACAGGAATTGAAATTGCCACAATTGAACCCGAAAAAGCAGCCGAGCACTTAAGGAAGTTTTTATAGGATAAGGCTTACGAAATTACGAATTTTAAAATTTGATAAATTGCCGGAGGACTGCTCTCCGTTAAACTTAAACTTTTTTTGTTTTTTCAATTTTATTGCTTCTATGCTTTCTTTCAAAATTCCTCAAAATACTGAAAAAATTCATTGGACAAAACATTCGATTTCTAAAATGAAACAATATAGTCTTTCAGAAAGCAGAGTAAAAAGAGTTTTAAGATTTCCAGAAAGAATAGAAGAAGGAATTGCACCGGGTACAATCGCTATGATGCAAAGAGCTGGCTCTAAAAAAAGACCCTATGAGATTTGGGTAATGTTTGCAATATTATCTTTGAAATCTAATTCCAAAGTCCAAAACAAAAGAAAAAAACTAATTATTTCTTGTTGGAAATATCCTGGGATTAGTCCCAAAGGAAGAGAAATTCCAATTCCAGAAGAGCTAAAAGAGGAAATCCAGATAGAGCTTAAAAGACTTAAACTTTAAATAAAATATAGTATAATAAAACAACACAATTTTAATAAATTTAGATTGAAATAATCTTTTCTATGCTTCAAGTAAAAAATTTAAAGGTAAAAGTTGGGGGAAAAGAAATTGTAAAAGATATAAGTCTTGAAATTCCAAAAGGGAAAATTTATGTTTTATTTGGGCCAAATGGGTCAGGGAAAAGTACTTTTTTAATGGCAATTTTGGGTTTTTCAAAATATAAAACAGAAGGGAAAATTATTTTTAAAGGAAAAGACATTTCAAAACTTTCTCCTGATAAAAGAGCAAAAATGGGAATTGGTATTGCTTTTCAAAGACCGCCAGCAATAAGTGGTTTAGTTTTTAAAGACTTAATAGAAATTTATTCTTCTTTAAATAAAAAAGAATTAAAACGAAAAGTAAAAGAATTGATGTTTGATGGTTTTTTTCAAAGAGAGATTAACAAAGGAATGTCAGGGGGTGAAATCAAAAGGGGAGAGGTTTTTCAGGTTTTATCCCAAAATCCGGATTTACTTTTGCTTGATGAACCAGAATCAGGAGTTGATATAGAAAATATAGAAATAATTGGCAAGGCCTTAAAAAAATTTTTATCTTCAAAAGAAAAATCAGCCTTGATTATTACTCATACGGGCTTAATTTTAAAATATTTAAAAGCGGATAAAGGATTTGTGATGGTTGATGGGAAAATTTCTTGCGCTGGCGATCCCAAAGCGATTTTAAAAACTATTAAAAAAGTTGGCTATCAAAAATGTTTTGAATGCCACAAAAAAAGACCAGAAAAATAAAAAAAATATAAAAAACTTTTTGCAAATTATTATGGAAAAACAAAAATTGGGCTTATCAAAAAAAGAAGTTAAAAGAATAGAGACGGTTGGGTTTGATTTAAAAGAAAAATCAAGGTGTGCAAGTTTTTTTCAAAAAGACAATCAAGTTCTTTATTTCAATCAGAAAAACAAAGGTATTGAAATAATGCCAACTTCTCTTGCTTTAAAAAAATATTCTTGGCTAAAAAAATATCTTTGGAAAGCCGTAGAGAAAAATAAAGACAAATATACAAAAGAAGTAGCAAAATATCCTCAGGAGGGATATTTTATTAGAGCAAAAAAGGGTCAAAAAGTTGAAATTCCTATTCAGGCTTGCTTATATTTAAAAAAGAAAAATCTTCATCAGCGTGTTCACAATTTAATAATTGCTCAAGAAGGTTCGTTTGTAAATATTATTACAGGCTGCACCATTGATCCTCAAGTTTCTTTTGGTCTTCATATTGGAATTTCAGAATTTTTTGTTAAAAGGGGCGCAACGGTCTATTTTACAATGATTCATAATTGGGCAAAAGAGACTATTGTTCGGCCAAGAACTGGTGCAATTTTAGAAAAAAATTCAAGGTTTATTTCAAATTATATTTGTAAAAAAGAAGCAAAAGATATTCAAATGTTTCCTGTTGCTTATCTTCAAGGAGAAGGAGCAATTGCCAAGTTTAATTCTATTTTAGTTGCAAAAAGGGGTTCTTTGTTGGATGTTGGTGCTGGAGTTTTTCTTAGTGCCAAAAAGACAAAAGCAGAAATCAGAACAAAAGCTTTAAGTGAAGGAGGGAAAATTATTTCAAGAGGAAGATTAATTGGAGAGGCCTCAGAGACCAAGGCTCACCTTGAATGTCAAGGGTTAATTGTGGGCAAAAAGGGCCAGATTGAGGCAATTCCTGAAATAAAAGCTTTAACAATTGGAACAGATCTATCTCATGAAGCAGCAATTGGAAAAATTGCCCAAGAAGAAATAGATTATCTAATGGCCCGAGGCATTTCTTATCAAGCGGCCGTTTCCTTAATAGTGAAAGGCTTTTTAAGTTTTCAGAATAATAATTTCTTAAAAGAATTTACAAAAGAAATCATTTGACTTTATTTTTTAAAAATTAAAATTAATAAAAAGGTTTTAAAAAAAATAAAAAAATAAAAATATGGAGAATAAAAAAGTTTTAATTGTTGAAGATGAAGAATCAGTTGCAAGGGTTTTGAAAGATAAATTAAAAAATAACGGAGTTGAAGCAGAATATGTTTTAAATGCAAAAGATGGATTAGAAAAGATTTTGAAAGAGAATTTTGACCTTATAATCCTTGATCTTATTTTGCCAGAGATGGACGGTTTTCAGTTTATGGAGGAATTGAGAAAAAGAAACATATTGGTGCCGGTAGTTGTAACCAGTAATTTAAGTTCTGAAGAAGAGATTTCAAAAGCAAAAAACCTTGGTGCAAAAGAATATTTTGTTAAAGTAGAGACTCCAATTGATAAAGTTGTGGATTATGTAAAAAATGCTCTTTTGGGATAATTTTTTATGAAAATTAAAACAAAAGTTTTTTTAATCGCTTTTTTAATAGCTTTTTTTACAATAATTCTTGGCGGATTACTTTTGCGTTTTCATTTTTTAAATAAGTTTTTAAAAATAGAAAATGCGGGAGAGAGAAACAATTTTAAGATTGAAGGGCGTGAAGGGACATCCAGTTTTTCATTTGTATCTTGGGGGTTATTTTGAAAAAGTGGTTAGCCTTGGGATAAAGGGTAAAAATATCAAAACGGAAGAAACAAAGTGCATTTTCCGTGGTGATCCCTATTGTGAATACACTACTCATTGGGACCCACTATAAAAATTTAATTATTTTTTTCTAATTTTTTAATTTCATCTCTTATTTTCGCTGCTTTTTCAAAATCAAGATTTTCTGCGGCTTTTTTCATTTCCTTTTTTAAAAAATCTATATCTTTTATTTTAGCAAGCTCTAAAATATCTTCTGTTTTTACTTTTTCCTTTGCAAACTCCCAGTCTCTTATTGCTTTTTCTATCGCTTTTGGAGTGATTTTGTGCTTTTTGTTGTATTTTTCTTGGATTTTTCTTCTTCTTTCAGTCTCTTTTATGGCTAATTTCATTGATTTTGTAATTTTATCAGCATACATTATAATCCTTCCGTTTGGATGTCTTGCTGCTCGTCCCATTGTTTGAATTAAGGTTGTTTCGTTTCTTAAAAATCCTTCCTTGTCTGCATCAAGTATTGCAATTAAAGCCACCTCTGGTAAATCTAGTCCCTCTCTTAATAAATTCACTCCAACCAAAATATCATACTCTCCTTTTCTTAAATCCTTTAAAATCCCTGGTCTTTCAAGAGTTTTAATTTCAGAATGCAAATAATTTACTTTTAATCCTTCTTCTTTTAAATAATCTGCTAAATCTTCTGCCAATCTTTTAGTTAAGGTTGTCACTAGCACTCTTTCTTTTTTTTCAATTGCCTTTTTAATTTCATTAATTAAATCCTCAACCTGATTTTTTGTTGGTTTAACCTCTATTTTTGGGTCTAAAAGTCCTGTTGGCCTTATTAAAAGCTCCACCAATAATTTTTTCTTTTTGGTTTTAATTTTTCTCATTTCGTATTCTCCTGGAGTTGCTGAGACATACAAGACTTGCGGAACTTTTTTTTCAAATTCACCAAATTTTAAAGGTCTATTATCTATACAGGAAGGCAGGCGGAAACCATACTCAACTAACGTTTTCTTTCGAGCCATATCTCCTCTTGCCATTGCTTTTAATTGGGGGATTGTCATATGTGATTCATCAATAAACACAAGATAATTTTTTTGATTTGTTAATTCAAAATAATCAAGTAAAGTAAAAGGGGGACTGCCTGGTTTTCTAAACTCTAAATGTCTTGAGTAATTTTCTATACCGTGGCACCAGCCGGTTTCTTTTATCATTTCAAGGTCATAATTTGTTCTTTTTTCTAATCTTTCTGCCTCAAGAAGTTTTTTTTGTTTTTTTAACTCTTTTAACCTTTCCTGAAGTTCAAGTTTTATATTTTCAATAGCAATATCTCTTTTTTCTTCGGGAGTTAACCAGAATTTTGCAGGGAATATTTTTATTTCTTTAAAAGCTATTAATTTTTTTTGAGATTTAAAAACATTTTTGGGGTCATCAATTGGGATTTTGTAGATTTTTGTAATCTTATCTAAAGAAAGTTCTATTTTTATAATTTCTTTTGCGCTTGAAGAAAAAACTTCAATAATATTTCCTCTTACTCTAAAATTGCCTGGCCCAAAATCAATTTCATTTCTTTCATATTGGAGCTTAACTAAATTTTTAATAAGGTCTTTTCTTGAAATTTCTTGATTTTTTTTAAGAAAAAGAGAGATTTTTTGATAGTTTTCCGGAGAACCAAGGTTATAAATACAAGAAACAGAGGCAATCACAATAACATCTTTTCTTGAAAATACAGCCTGGGTGGTTTCATGGCGTAATCTATCAATAACTTCATTTATTTTTGCGTCTTTTTCAATATAGGTATCGCTTTGAGGAATATAGGCTTCAGGTTGATAGTAGTCATAATAAGAGACAAAATAATGAACAGAGTTTTCTGGAAAAAATTCTTTGAATTCTTGATAAAGTTGGGCGGCAAGGGTTTTGTTATGACTTATAACAAGCGTTGGCCTTTGAAGGTTTTCTATTACATTTGCCATAACAAAAGTTTTGCCACAGCCAGTGACGCCAAGTAAAACATTGTTTTTTTCTCCGTTTTTTAAATTTTTAACTAATTTTTTAACAGCTTCTTTTTGGGGATAGGTTAATTTGAATTTTGATTTTAGTTTGAAGTATTTCATTTTATTTAGTTTTTGTTATAGTTTATTATATTATAAAAGAATTAAAATTAGAATTGGTTAAATTTATGGAAATTAAAATTGCACAAGATAAAGAAAGGTGGGATAGTTTTTTAATCCAAAATGATGGAAGTTTTTTGCAATCTTGGAATTTTGGTAATTTTCAAGAAAAAGAAGGAAAGAAAATTTGGCGGTTTGAATTTTTAAGGAAAGAACAAAAAATTGCTCAAGTTCAAATTCAAAAAGAATATTTTCCTTTTGGGAAAAATCTTTTTTATATAGGATATGGCCCATGTTTTGATTCAAGAATTTTTTTAAAAGAAAAAAAGAAAATTTTAATTCTTTTGGAAAAGAAGTTAAAAAAAATAGCAAGAAAAGAAAATGTAATTTTTCTAAATATCGAACCAAAAGACAATTTACCCAAAATAAAAGAAGCAAAAGAAAGTAAAAGAAGAGTTCAGCCACAAAAAACATTGATTTTACCTTTGAAAAATAAAAAAGAATCTATTTTTGAAAATTTTCACCCAAAGACAAGATATAATATAAGATTGGCTGAAAAAAAAGGTGTAGAAGTTCAAGCTATTTTGGGGACAAAAGAAAAAATGAATTTTTTGGAGAATTTTTTCAGCCTTATTTTAAAAACTTCAAAAAGAGGAAAATTTAAAATATTTCCTAAAAAACATTATAAAAATCTTCTTTCTCTTGAAAACGCTATTTTGTATTTGGCAAGATACAAAGAAAAAATTATCGCAGCTAACATTGTTTTTTATTTTGGAGAAAAAGCTTATTATTTGCATGGAGCCTCAGATTATAAATATAGACATTTAATGGCTCCTCACCTTTTACAATGGAAACAAATTTGTGATGCTAAAGAAAGGGGTAAAAAATTATATGATTTTTGGGGGATAGATGAAATAAAATGGCCTGGTATTACAAGATTCAAAAAAAGTTTTGGAGGAGAAGAAATAATTTACCCAAAGGGGATAGATTTAGTATTTAATAATTTTTATTATAGCCTTTATTGTCTTTTAAAAAAGATTTTTTAAAAGCAAAAAGCCTTGGAATCCCCAAGGCTTTCTGCCGACTTTGGTGGAGTTTTTCATTAAAGAAAAACGCACTCACGCTTCTATCTTATCAAAAAAAATAAAAAAGTCAATATTCCTTGCATTTTTAAAAAAGAATTTATAAAATGAAGATGGTGCGGGGGGCACGCACTCACAAAATGGCTTTGGTTGGAGTTAACTCTCCCGCACCTTTTTATTAGAAAGAAAAACAAGATAATTATTTTACTTTTACATTTGTTGCTCCATAATTAAAATTAAATAAGGAAATTTATTTTTATGTTAAAAATTGAAAAAAATATTCCATTAAAGGATTTCACCACTTTTAAAATAGGTGGCAGAGCAAAATATTTTGCAAAGATTTCTGATAAAGATCAACTAAAAGAAATTTTAATTTGGGCAAAAGATAAAAAAATTCCTATTTTTGTTTTGGGGGGTGGAAGCAATGTTCTTTTTTCAGACAAGGGTTTTAATGGTCTAGTTTTGAAAATAGAAAATAGAGAAATTTCTTTAAAGAAAAAAAACAAAATTTTTGTTGGAAGTGGGGTTTTTCTTTCAAGATTGGTTTTGTTCTGCAAGGACAAAGAGCTCTCGGGTTTTGAATGGGCAGCCGGTATTCCAGGGACTGTTGGCGGAGCAATTTATGGGAATGCTGGTGCTTTTGGGGGTGAGATTAAAGATAATATCGAAAAAGTTTTTACAATTGATAAAAAAAATTTAAAAGAAAAAATTTTTTTAAAAAAAGATTGCAAATTTTCTTATCGCAGTTCTATTTTTAAAAAGAAGAATCAATACATAATTTTAGGAGCTATTTTTTCATTAAAAAAAGGAGACAAAAAAACAATTCAAAAAGAAATCAAAGAAAAAATTTTTTATAGAAAAGAACACCATCCTTTAAACTTTCCTTCTGCAGGAAGTATTTTTAAAAGCGTGCCTTTTAAAAAAATTAAAAAAGAAATAATTAAAAAATATCCAGAAATTTTGATTTTTAAGGAAAAAAAAGAAGTTCCAGCTGGTTTTTTGATAGAGAAATCTAATCTTGGAGACAAAAAAATTGGTGGTGCAGTGGTTTCTGAAAAACATAAAAATTTTATAATAAATGTTAATCAGGCAAAAGCAAAAGATGTTATATCTTTAATAAAGCTTATTAAAAAAGAAGTTAAAAAAAATTTTAAAGTAGATCTTGAAGAAGAAATAATTATTGTATAAAATTTTTAAAACCCTTGAAATATTTTTTTAAAAAAATTAAAATAAAAAAATAGCGGAGGCCGACTATTTTAAAAAATAAAAAATAAAACCTTCTCTTTTTTAAAAAGAGAAGGAAAATAAAATGGCAAAGAAAAAAGCAACAAAGAAGAAGGCAGCCGCAAAGAAAAAAACAGCAAAAAAGAAAACAGCAAAAAAGAAAAAATAAAAATAAAAACTAGATAGGCAACCCCGTCTTTTTTTGGGCGGGGTTGTTTTTTTGGAAAAATTATTTTAAGTTTTTAAAATAAATTATATGGAAATTATTATTAAAGGGACAAAAATTAAAATTACTCCCAAAATCAAAGAATATATAGAAGAGAGAATAAAAAGTACAGAAAAATATATTAAAACAAATTTACCAATTATAGTAAAATTTGAAGTTGAAAAAGTTACTGAACATCACAACAAAGGAAATGTTTTTAGGGCTGAAGCTAATATTCATTTAAAGAATAAATTTTTAAGAGCAGAAGCCACAAGAGAGGATATTTATTTGGCGATCAACGAAGTGAGAGATAGGCTTAAAGAGGAGTTTAGAAAATATAAAGAAATTAATATTGATAGAAAAAGAAGAAATGCAAAGTTGTAAAAATTTTTAAATTAAAAATTTAATTTATGCCTTTTTTAAAAAAAATTTTTGGAGACTCTAATCAAAAGTATTTAAAGAAACTTCAGCCCCTTGTTGACAAAATCAATTCTTTTGAAAATGAGTTTGAAAAAATACCAGATAGTGCTTTAAAGGCAAAGACAAAAAATTTCAAAGAAAGGCTAAAAAAAGGTGAAACTCTGGACGATATTTTACCAGAGGCTTTTGCCTTGGTTCGAGAAGCAGCAAAAAGAACTTTAAATCAGCGCCACTTTAATGTTCAACTTTTGGGAGGCATTGCTCTTCACCAAGGGAAAATTGTTGAAATGAAAACAGGAGAAGGTAAAACTTTGGCTGCGACTCTACCCCTTTATTTAAATGCTCTTGAGGGAAAGGGCGCTCATTTGGTTACTGTAAACGATTATTTAGCTCGACGTGATACTGTTTGGATGGGGCAGATTTATCATTTCCTTGGACTTTCAGTTGGATGTTTAAATAATGAACAATCTTTTTTATATGATCCAGAATATAAAAAGCCAGAAGAAGAAAAGGAAAAAATTAGAGATGAACTTGGAGGATTTAAAGTGGTTGAAGATTTTTTGCGACCCTGTTCGAAAAAAGAAGCTTATAGTGCGGATATTACCTATGGAACAAACAATGAGTTTGGATTTGATTATTTAAGAGATAATATGGTTTTTGATATAGAAGAGAAGGTTCAGAGAGGGTTTAACTTTGCGATTGTCGATGAGGCAGATTCAATTTTAATTGATGAAGCAAGGACTCCCTTAATAATTTCTGCCCCAAGCGGAGAGACAACAGATAAATATTATAAATTTGCTGAAATTGTAAAGAATCTTCTTCCAGAAGAAGATTATACAGTAGACGAAAAAATGAGAGTAGCTATTTTTACAGAAGAAGGACAAAAAAAGATTATTCAAAAATTAGGTAAAGATCCCTGGGCAGAAGGTGATATTATAACTACTCACCAACTTAATGCAGCACTCCAGGCAAAGACTCTTTATTTAAAAGACAGAGATTATATCGTAAAAGAGAGGGAAGTCATAATTGTCGATGAGTTTACTGGAAGGCTTTTGCCAGGAAGAAGATTTTCTGGGGGGCTTCACCAGGCAATTGAAGCAAAAGAAGGTGTCAAAGTAAAAGAAGAATCAAGAACTTTAGCAACAATAAGTTTTCAAAATTATTTTCGAATGTACAAGAAACTTTCTGGAATGACAGGGACCGCAGCAACTTCTCAGGAAGAGTTTCATAGTGTTTATGGAGTAGATGTTGCTGTAATTCCAACAAATCTTCCGATGATAAGAAAAGATTTGCCAGATAGAATTTATAAAACAGAAGAAGCAAAGTTTAAAGCAGTGGTTGAAGAAATAAAAAGAAGACATAAAAAGGGTCAGCCAATTTTGGTTGGCACAACAAGTATTGAAAAAAATGAAAAATTAGGAAGGTTACTTGAAATTGAAGGAATTTCTTGTCAAATTTTGAATGCTAAAAACCATCAGAAAGAAGGTGAGATAATAGCTCAAGCAGGAAGATTGGGTGCAGTTACGGTAGCTACAAATATGGCAGGTAGGGGAGTTGATATTATTTTGGGAGGCAATCCGCCAATAAAAGAAGAAGCTAAAAAAGTAAAAGAACTTGGAGGGCTGCATGTGATTGGCACTGAAAGACATGAGTCAAGAAGAATTGATAATCAGCTTCGAGGAAGAGCAGGTAGACAAGGAGACCCTGGCTCTTCTCAATTTTTTATTTCTCTTGAAGACGATTTAATTAGGGTTTTTGGTGGCGATAGAATAAAATCCCTAATTGAACGATTTAATTTGCCCGACGATATTCCAATTGAAAATAGAATTATTTCAAATGCTATTGAGTCAGCTCAAGCAAGGGTTGAGGGTTTTAATTTAGATATTAGAAAACATCTTTTAGAATATGATGATGTTTTAAATAAACAACGAAATAAGATCTATAAAACAAGAGATGAAATTTTGTTAGCTGACGAGAAAGAGAGCGAAGAAAAATTAATTGAAATTATAAAAAGTCAAATAGAAAAAATTGTAGATTTTTCTTTTGATTCTTTTGGCAAAGAAGAAAAAGAAGAATTTTTAAAAGAAGTTCAAAACCTTTTTCAACTAAAAATAGGTGATGAAAAAGAATTAAAAAGTAAAAACAAAGAGGAAGCAAAAAATTATTTATTTCAAAAAGCAAAAGAAAATCTTGAATTAAAGAAAAAGGAAATTGGAAAAGACTTTTTAAAAATTTTGAAGTTTATCTTAATAAGAACTCTTGATATTTTATGGATGGAACATTTAGAAAATATGGAAGCCTTAAGAGAAAGCGTAAAGTTAAAGGCTTATGGTCAACAAAACCCATTAGTAGTCTATAGAATTGAGGGAGCAAAATTATTCCAAGAGCTTTTTTTAAATTTTGAAAGGCAGGTAATAGAAATAGTTTTTAAATTAAGTCTTGTTAAAGAAGAAAATGTTTTACCAAACGAACAAAAAGAAATAAAAAATTTACCAGATTCTAAAGAAAAAAAAGAAAATGTTGTTTTTTCTTCAAAAAAGAAAGTTGGTAGAAACGACCCCTGTCCTTGCGGTTCTGGGAAAAAGTATAAAAAATGTTGCTATCCTAAATTCGGCTAATTTTTTTCCTTTACAAATTATTTATTTTATACTATAAAGGGCAAAGGCTCTTTATAAAATAAAAGGAGGTGTAAGATATGGAAAGTAAATCAGCAGCTTTGTTTGTGGTAGATATATATGAGAGTTATGATAAGGTTTTAAGCGAAGAAAAAAAAGAACCTCTTTTTCCTATTATTTATGAAGACTCAAGCGGTTATCGAAAGAAGTGGTATTTTCTAAAAGAGCACACAAAAGATATATGTAATTTTATTCAATCATTAATAGAAATAGGTATTATTGATGGTAGGGTTTTAATGAAATTAGAAGAAGGGAGGTGAAAAAATTGAAAGATAATGATGTTTTTTCCAAAAAAATAGGAAGACTAATATTTTGTTTTGGGCAGAATGGAAATAATGTAGAAATAATAGAAGTATTTTTTGATGGAGATTGTAAGATAGAAGACATAAGGAGCTTTCCTTACGAAGCAGAAATAAAAAAAGCAAGAAAAGAAGCATATAACTATTTTAAGTCAAAAAGAAAATTAAAAGCATAACCCCGCTTACCATAAAAAGCGGGGTTGATTTTTTATAAAAAATGGTTTATTCCTTAGAAAGAATAAGATTTATTAAAGGAGAGACAAAAATGAAAAAAATTGAAGGCCAAATGTCATTTAATATTGAGCCAGAAAATGAGAAATTAGGAAAAAAAGAGGGGGAAAAGTCGCAAGAAAACTTAAACAAAGAAAGAAAAGAAAAAAAGAAGGTTGAAGATAGAATAAAAGTAGAGTCAGTAGAAATGATAAAAAATGAATTAACTGGCGAGCTTTGTTATAGGATTGTTTTATTTTGGGAAGTTATTCAGCAATCTTTAACTTTTATTTATTATCCAAAAGACAGTCAAGTTGTATGGGTTTCTCGACCTGATTTTTATATAACCCAAAAATGGTGGAATAAATTTGTTCAAAGAGTAAGAGCAGTAGGGTCAGATCATTATAAAAGGCATGAAAAGTAAACAGGGGAGAGACGCGGGGAAAAGAAGGAGGTGATTTGGGTTGGCCAAAAGAGATACAGTGGTTTTGGCAATTTTGAGAGGAACCAATTTAGCAGTAAGAATAGTGGTTCCCGCGGACCTTGCTGAAATTTTGATCCGTCAAGAAGAGAATTTGGAGCAAGCAAAAACGCCAGGATATGTGCAAGCAAGAGAGGCTTTTAGAAAACAAATTGGCAGGGATCCTGGTTGGTTGGATATGAAAAATTGTGAATTTAGATTTGTTTCTCAGGCTTTTTGGGCGGATTCAGGGGAAGAAAAACCAAGAAAACCTTATCAAGCAAGATTATTTCAGGAAGAAAAAATTCCAGAACCCATTCAACAAAAGCTCTTTTGAAATTCAATAAACAAGCGACGAGCAATCGTCGCTTTTTAATTATGGAGATCTTGGGATTTAGATATTTAATTTAAAAATATTGACATATTTTTAAAATTCTTTATAAGAAATCGTATAATGGCAAAAAAGCTAGAAGGAGGTAGAAATGAAAAAGAAAATTGTTATTGTTGCTCTTTTAATTTTATTTTATTTTTTTGTGCGTGTTGGAATCGAGGTTGAAATAGTAAATACCGAGAGAAGAAAAGGGGGATTATCTTACTGCTAGAGGATATTTATTAGTGATTATTTTGTATTTTCATATTGGGCGCATTAATTTGCGCCTCTTTTTATAGAAGACAAATTTTTATAAAATATAATAATTATGCCAGAAGAAAAAAGGGTTCATATTTTTGTTGGGGGCAGAGTTCAAGGAGTCTTTTTTCGCCAAAATACTTTTTATAAAGCAAAAGAGCTTGGAGTTTTTGGTTTTGTAAGAAATTTGCCAGATGGTAGAGTAGAAGCGGTTTTTGAGGGCAAAAAGGATAAAGTTGAAAAAATGATTGAATGGATGAGGGTAGGGCCAAAATATGCTAAAGTAGAAAATTGCGAAATTTTTTGGGAGGATTACAAAGGAGAATTTAATGATTTTGAGATAAGATACTAAAATAATTTTAATCTCAAATCTAATATCCTATATCTAATAATCCATATATCAAATCTTAAATCTATTATTTAATATATTGATTTGAGTTATAGGATTTGAGATTTAACATAAATTTATGATTGAGATAGATGGTTCATATGGTGAGGGGGGTGGGCAGATTTTAAGAACTGCCCTGGCGCTTTCAGCAGTTACCCAAAAACCCTGCTATATTTTTAATATTAGAAAAAATAGAAAAAATCCCGGACTTCAAACGCAACATTTAGTTGGTATTAGAGCGTTAGCCAATCTTTTTAACGCCAGATTGGAAGAAGATAAAATCGGTTCCAAAGAAATAATTTTTAAGCCAAATAATATAAAAAAGAAATAGAGGTTGAGATTGAAACAGCAGGAAGCATTACTTTGGTTTTGCAAACCCTTTTATTACCTTCCTTGCTTTCTCAAGAGAGAATAAAAGTTAAATTTAGGGGCGGGGCAACTGATACTTTTTTCTCACCGACAATTGATTATTTTAGATTTGTTTTTTTGGGCAATTTGAAAAACTTAATAAATTTATTACCAGGAAAAAACGAGCTGGATGTAAATATAAAAATTTTAAAAAGAGGATTTTACCCAAAGGGACTTGCAAATGTTGAAGTTGAGATTTCTCCCATTGTTTTTAATAAGAAAATTTCTTTTTTTGATTTAAAAGAAAGAGGAAGTTTGAAAAAAATTTTAATAATCTCTGGTGCTTCAGATTTTTTGAGGGAAAGAAAAGTTGCTGAACGTCAATTAAGCGGAGTTCACCAGACCCCTCTTTTTTATAAAAAAGCCCACCTTCCAATTGAAACAAAAACAGAGTACTATCAAACAGAATCCATTGGAAGCCAGATAACAATAATTGGAGAGTTCCAGGATTTAAATAATGAAAATCAAAGCATTTTTATTGGCGCAAGTGCTCTTGGGAAATTGGGAAAAAGTAGCGAGGAAGTTGGAAAAGAGGCATCAATGGAATTTTTAAGAGAAACGAAAGAAAAAAATCCAGTTGACTCTCATTTTGCAGATCAAATATTACCTTTTGTGGCTTTGTTTGCCCAAAAAGCAGAAATTAAAACATCAAATATTACTTTGCATACAAAAACAAACGCTTGGATAATTGAAAAATTTCAAAAAGGAAGATTTGAATTTGATAAAAACGTGATTCAATGGTATACTGATTAATTCTTTTATGAAAAAAGTATACATTCCATTAATAAGTAGCGGTCCAGAAATAGAGAGCGCTATTGGGATTTTTATTGTTTTATTTATTCTTTTTGTTGTCCTTTTAACTTCCTTTTCTTTTTATAAAAAAATTCAAGAAATTTCAAAAATAGAAGAAGTAATCCCTAAAAATAAAGAAATTAATAAATAAATTAAAAATATGCTTGATAAATTTAAGCAATTAAGGAATTTAAAAAAACTTCAAGACGAGCTCTCAAAAGAAAAAGTTGAAGTTGAAAAAGAAGGAATTAAGGTTGTGGTAAATGGAGAAATGAAAATTGAAGAGATTTTTTTAAATGGAAATCTTTCAAAAGAAAAACAAGAAAAAATTTTAAAAGATTGTATTAATGAAGCAATGGACAGAATGAAATTTAGAATGGCTCAAAAAATGCAAGAGATGCCGGGCTTATTTTAATTTTTTTTAAAAATCTCAATGAAAAAATTTTTTTTGCAGTTAAAAATTTATTTCATTCCTTGCCAGGAAAACGACCATAAGCCAAAATTTTTAAAAAGTAATTTTTTATTTTTTTTGGTGATTTTTCTTATTGCTTTAAAGGTTTTTTTTAGTTCATTTACAATTATTTTGCCCTACACTAATTTTTTTGCTCAAGTAAGTAAACCTTCACTTTTAAGTTTGATAAATGGAGCAAGAAAGTCTTCTGGTCTTGAGCCTTTAAGCGAAGACTCAAAGTTAAATAGTGCAGCTTATATGAAGGCTCAAGATATGTTAGAAAAAGATTATTTTGCTCACACGAGCCCTGATGGTAAAGGACTTGCTTATTGGCTTTCACAGGTAAATTATTCGTATAGATATGCTGGTGAAAATTTGGGAGCTGATTTTTTAAGTTCGGTTGAACTTTTTAATGCCTGGATGGCATCACCCTCACACAGAGCAAATATTATGAGCCCAAATTATCAAAAAACTGGCATTGCTATTTTAAGTGGCGATTTCCAGGGTCATGAAATGATTGTAATTGTTCAGATGTTTGGAGGATTTGGTCAGGTTTCACAAACTGCTTCATCTTCTTCAGAATCTAATCAGCCCCAATTAGCGCAAAATACTCCAATTAAATCAGTGTCGTCCTCTTCACCAATTTCAGTGCCAACCCAAGTTAATACCCCCGCTCCACCGACAAGCACTTCCCCAACAGTTGTTCCTGAAAGTTCTGTTAAAGAAAAAGCGTCCCCTCAAAAAGAAATTCAAAAACCTTTGCCAGTTTCCCAAAAATTGTCAACACCAACTCCAACTCTTTCAGAAAAGGAAAAAAAGATACTAGAAGAATTAAAAAAAACCAATAGAAAACCAGTAATTACCGGTGGAGAAGTGAAGGGCGTTCAAATAGAAAATACAGGATTGAAATATAAAATATTATCAAATATCGTAATAAATGGTGATAAAATTAGTAAAATTTCTTTACTCTCGGCCCTGGGCCTTGTTATTTTGTCGCTTTTCTTTTCTGTGTTTATCAAAATAAAAATTCAACACAAAGACTTGATTTTAAGAGGTCTTTTATATACTCTAATATTGTTAGTGATGCTGCTTTTAAATACGGCGGCAATAGTAAAAATTATTCCCCATACTCTTGGGATAATGTAATTTATGAAAAAAGAGCTATATAAAAAAATAAAAGCCCAGATTAAGGGCCCAGTAAAGAATTTTCTTTTTATTTTCGTTTTAACATTCGTTTTTATTTATTTCGCTTTTAATTTTGAAGTAATTTATAAAAATATTAAATATGAGATTGAAAAAAGATTACCAGGCAAGGTAAATATTATTGGCGAAGCAGCGATTATTGAGGTGTTAAAGGGAGGGAAGGAAGCAAAGTTAACTCAGGATATTATTTTTATTCCCAAAATTAATGTTGAGGCACCAATTATAATACCAAAAAGTAATTCGAAAAGTGATTTACTAGAAGCGTTAAAAAATGGAGTGATTTTGCGTCCTGATTTCTCTTTACCAGGAGAAAATGGAATTACTGTAATTGAAGGTCATAGTTCGCCAAACTTAGCTGGTTTTGGAAAATACAATTCTGTTTTTTCTCTTCTTGGCAAGTTAGAATATGGCGATAAAATTATAGTTTATTACAACAAAAAGGAATATAAATATAAAGTGATTAAAAAAATAATTTTTAAACCAGAGGACGATATTCAAAATATAGCAAACAAAGCAGATTTGTTTTTAGTAACTTGTTGGCCAATTGGTACGAATTTTAAAAGAATTGGCATCCAGGCAAGATATTGACAATAACTATTGACAAAAAATATAAAAGGTGTAAGCTGAAATTGTAGAGTTATTGGTCGGCTCTATATTGTAATTTTTTAAAAATTATAATATGGGGACGAAACTCGTCCCTGTTTAATTTTATGGCAAAAAAACTCTCAAAAATTTTTACTACTTTTTTAACAGTAGCCGCTTTAATTTTGCACCTTTATGGTCCTTGGGCATTAATAGCAACTGAAGCCCATGGGTCAAATTCTCAACCTCCCAACCCCAATTGGCCCACCAATTGGACAACTCCTTCTGATTGTTCGACAGATCCTCAAGGAGACCAGAATCCTTCTAATATTGATTTGGTAGGTGATTCTTCTGATCAGGCAGTGGGTTATGCAGTTGATGGTAATTATATGTACTTTAAAGAAAAGTTAAAAGGAGATCCTGGTGGTGCGGGCGGTTTTGCTCAACAGGCCTGGGTTGTTCTCTTCCAAAAAACCGCTCCGGGATATCAATATTTAGTTTCTTTAAATGGAAAAGATGATAAGGTTCAAGTTTGGCAAAACAGCCCGGAAGCTGGCCCTGTTGATTTTCATCCTCTTTTAAATGATCCCGCTGAGACAGTTATTTGGCAGGGCGATGCTTCTTTTTATGCGAAAATAGATCATGTTGCTGGGAAATTTTATCTTTATTGGGCAGTTCCATTAAGCGTTCTTAATAATGTGGGTATTACCACTTCAACCACAAAGTTTTTTGCAACATCGTCTGATGCCAATAATTTTAACAAAGATTATTTAGATTGCTATGAATCGCCAGCACCAGTTTGTGGAAATAACCAAATTGAGCCTCCTGAAATTTGCGATGGTAATTCAACTTCTTGCACAACGCAAGAGGGATATGCTGGTTTTAAATTATGTAATCAGACTTGTAATGGTTGGCAAGATTGTCAAGCAACCGAATATTGCGGCGATGGTATAAAAAATGGGCAGGAGCAATGCGATGATGGAAATACTCAAAATGGCGATGGTTGTAGTGCATTTTGCCAGATTGAAACCTGTCCAAATCTTTTTTTCTCAGAATATATTGAAGGAAGCTCAAATAATAAAGCTGTTGAAATTTACAATCCAACCAATAGAAGCATAAATCTCAGTAATTATACAATTTCTTTATACATGAATGGAGCTCATACTCCTTCAACTAATATTTCGCTTTCGGGCACGGTAAATTCTCATGATGTTTTTATTGTTTGTAATAGTAGTGCTAGTCAAGCAATAAAAAATAAATGCGATCTTCAAAAAAGCAACCTTGATTTTAATGGTGATGATGCTATTGCTCTTAAAGATAGTTCTGTAATTATTGACACCATAGGAAGGATTGGAGAGGATCCTGGTGATGAGTGGGGAAGTGACCTTACAAGCACAAAAGATAATACTTTAGTTAGAAAGTGTGGCATAAGTTGTGGAGACCCCAATGGTAGTGATGTTTTTAATCCTGCTGTTGAGTGGGATGGTTATGCGAAGGATACATTTGATTATTTGGGTTTTCACCAAGAAGATTGTTGTGTTTGTGGTGATGGAGAAGTAAATCAGCCAAGCGAACAGTGTGATGGAGATGAGCCAAAAATTTGTTTAGCAGACGATGGTTATTTAGGCTATCAAAGTTGCGGAGAAGATTGTCTTTGGGGACCTTGTGTTTCTTTTCAGAGTTGTGGTGATGGAGAAAAAAATGGACCAGAAGAATGTGATACTGGTGAAAATAATGGTAAGGTTTGCGAGCCCGAATATGGTTCAAGTTGTCAGTATTGTTCTGAGTCGTGTTCTTTAGAAACGATTCAAGGTGATTATTGCGGAGATGGTGTCAAAAATGGAGAGGAAGAGTGTGATGGTACAGATGGGAGTTACTGAGGGGCAGAACTTTTGTACTGTAAATTGCAAGTTAGTGCCAATTTATGATGGAGAAAATCAGTGTCCTTTTGGAACGAGAAAAAGTCAAAATCCAGTGGTTACAAAACTAATTCACTCAGAAGATCCCGATGGAGAGATTTTTAGTTTAACTGCTGGCGGAAAATATCTTTTTGAAGTCTCTGGGACATTTATTCCTACTTCAGCTCCGGGTTATGTTTCTGACGCTGGTTATACCACTATCAATGGGGTTCTTTCCAGTCAATATGGAATTCATGGGACTGGCAATGATTATGCCGCTCACGCATTGCTGGCTGATTTGGGTAGCGGCGTTGGTGTGGTTAATTGGGGAAATTATAATTTTTACCATGTCTATACTAAATATTACGAACCAACAACTTCTAACGTTCAATTTGTTATCGGTGACAGGTATGGCGACTGGTTTAATACTCCTTGGCAAAATCAAACCGGTATGAATGATAATGATGGTAGTTTAACCTTAAATGTTTATGAATGCCAAGAATTGGGCTCACTTTATATTAAGAAAAACGTTCTCCCTCATTATGAATGGGATGAAGGACCCCAATGGCATTTTGATATTTTAGGGACGGATTTAGATTCTGGAGGTTGGACTTTGGGAGATCAACATTGGGGAGGAATGGATCTTCCCCCTGGTGAGTATGGAGTTAAAGAAACTCCTGGTCCGGGAGTAAATTCTAATTACCAAACCACTTTCCGCTGTTTAGATAATCCTAGTTTTCGAGATCAAACTTGGACAGGAACAGAAATAGCATCAGGAGCAGGAACTGAAACGCCGTCATTAAATTTGCAACCGGGTCATACAATATTTTGCGAATTTACAAATACGGAATTGGGTTCAATTTCGGGTTATAAGTTTGAGGATATAAATGGTAATGGAAAATGGGAAGAGGGCGAGCTTCCATTAGAGGGTTGGCAAATTTGTTTAAGCAAAGTTAATGATGAAGGAGGATACGAATTTTATTTAGCAAGACCGCCAATAGATATAGAACCATCCGAGGAAAATTGTACTTACACCAATTCTGAGGGTTACTATGAATTTACAGGCCTTTTGGCAGGTGCTTATATTGTATCTGAAGAAACTCGTGATGGATGGAGGCCGACTACACCAAGTTTTATCTCTTTAGAAATTGTTAGCGGCCAAGAATACACCAATCAAAACTTTGGAAATGTTGGGCTTCCTGTATTTAAAGTTACAAAGACAAATAGCGTCCCAACGTTTATTAATCCTAATATGGGCGTTACTTATACGATTACGATTACAAATTCTGGATTAGGACCTGCTTTTGATTTTGAAGTTAAAGATATATTGCCTGCAGGATTTAATTATGTTACTGGCACAAGCGTGATTACCGGCGCTACAGGAACTGGCCCTGTTGTTAATGGCAATACTTTGTCCTGGTTAATTAATAGACTTGACGCTGGTAAATCAATGACAATTTCTTATCAAGTATTGGTTTTGCCAAGTGTTCTTGCAGGAACCTATACAAATACAGTTACAGTAGAAGACGCAACAGCTGGTTCTATCGTTGAAGTAAGAATACCAATGGTTGCAGGGGAAATGATAGAGAAAGAAGGAGAATCAGTAGTTACCACCACAAACGCAAATACAAATTCCAATATTACCAATCCAGAAACAAAGGGCAAAGTTCTCGGTGAGAGCATTTCAACTGGTGGTTCTTTGTGGCAATACTTATTGGTAAGTCTTTTGATTTCTTTTGGTGTTTATCTTTGGTATTTAAGGATTTCTTTTTACAAAAAAAGATTTGAGGAAGAAAAAAATTAAAAAAACTATTAAGCAGCCTCCTTGAAAGGGGGATGCTTAATTTTTAAAATATTTTATAATTTACTAAAGGTCAATAATTTTAAAATTTTTAAAAAATAAAATTATGAAAATAAAAAAGATATTTTGGTTATTTTTTGTTGGGATTTTTGTTTTTTCGCTTTTTGGAAGTCTTTTGGTAAAAAATTTAAGTGAAAAAGATTCAATAGAAAAAATTGAATACATAGTTTATTATAAGAAAAATTTTTCAAAATTGGCTGGAAATGCTAAATTAAGAACGTCAACTTGTTATGCTTTTTTATCGCCAAGTAAAGTAAAATGGCCCTCGACAGCAAGTTATGTAATAAACCCAATAAATTCGCAGGGTCTTTCTGAGGACTTTATAAAGAGTGCAATAAGTCAGTCAGCAGAGACCTGGGATAGCGCAACTTCAAAGGAAATTGCAAACGACAATTATACAATTGATACAACCGCTGTTTACGGAAAAAGAGATGGAAAAAACGCAATTGTTTTTGGCGATAACTATCAAGACCCAAATGTTATTGGCGTAACTTCTGTTTGGTACAATACAAGAACTCGTGCTATTTTGGAGTTTGATATGAGTTTTGAAGAAGATTTTAAATGGGGAGACGCAAGTCAAGATTCTTCTTTGATGGATTTGCAAAATATTGCAACTCATGAATTGGGTCATGCTTTTGGAATGGGCGATATTTACAAAGATGCGTGTTCGGCAGTTACAATGTATGGTTATTCAGATTACGGAGAAATAGAAAAAAGAACTCTTGAGCAGCCAGATATTAAGGGATTACAAACTTTATACGGTTTTTAATAATTGTTTAAACCTAAATTAAATTAAGATTAAAAAACCACCATTTTGGTGGTTTTTTAATAGCTGACATTATTTTAAAAATTTGATATTATTAATTAATATGCTAAAAGAAAAAATTAAAAAATTAGTAGAAGATTCTCTTTTTTGCTTGAAAGACGATAGTTGTAAAGCGCCAGAGAAAATCGAGATTGTTGTTAAGTATCCCCCAAAAGAGGAATATGGTGATTATTCTGTTATTTTAAGAGAAGATTTAGCAAAAGAAGTTTTAGAAAAGATAAATAGAAAAAAGCCAAGTTTTTTGGAAAAAGTTGAGTTTTTGCCACCAAGCTTTTTGAATTTTTATATAAAAAAAGATTACTTGCAAAAAGAGATTTTAAAAATTTTAAAAGAAAAAGAAAATTTCGGAAAGTTAAATATTGGCAAGAAAAAGAAAGTAAATGTTGAATTTATTTCAGCAAACCCAACAGCAAATTTGCATATTGGAAATGGCAGAGGAGCATTTTTTGGAGATGTTTTAGCAAATGTGCTTTCTTTTTCTGGTTTTAAAGTAGTTAAGGAATATTATGTGAATGATGCGAAAAATAGTAACCAGATAATTGAACTTGGTAAAACAGGATGCGGCGATGGCAAGACTTATTTAACAGAAGATTTAAAGTTAAAAATAAAAAAACACAAAGCAAAAATTAAAAAAATACTTCAAAAAGCCGAAACCAAAGAAGAGGCCTATAAAGAAGTAGGCTATTTGTTAGCAAAAGAGATTTTAAAAGATATTAAAGATTTTGCAGAAAAAAAACTCAAAATAAAATTTGACAGATGGTTTTTTGAACAAAAAGATTTAATTGAGAAAGGAGAAATTGAAAAAACTTTGAATTTACTTAAAAAGAAAAATTTGGTTTATCAAAAAGAAGGAGCGTTGTGGCTTAAAACTTCAAAATATGGCGATAGTCAAGATTGGGTTATTGTAAGACAAAATGGCCAGCCAACTTATTTTTTGTCAGATATCGCTTATCATAAAAACAAAATAGAGCGAGGTTTTAAAAAGATTATTAATATTTGGGGAGCAGATCATCAGGGCCATGTAAGAAAAATGAAAGCGGCGATGAAAGCTTTAGGATACAAAGGCGACTTTGAAATTTTAATTACTCAAATTGTGAACTTAAAAGGTGGAGAGAAAATGTCAAAAAGGAAAGGGAACATCATTTTTCTTGAAGATTTAATTAATGAGGTTGGCTTGGATGTTGCAAGATATTTTTATATTTCAAAGAGTTTATCCTCCCAAATAGAATTTGATTTAAATTTAGCGAAAGAACATTCAGAAAAGAATCCTGTTTATTATATCCAGTATTCTTATGTAAGGGCGCAAAGCATTATTAAAAAAGCAAAGATTAAAGTTAATAAACAAGCAAATCTAAATTTACTTAATCATCCAAGCGAAATAAGACTTATTAAAAAACTTCTTAAATTTCCCGAGATTATTGAAGATACTTCAAAAGATTTTCAAATCCACAGGTTGGCAGAATATGGAAAAGATTTAGCTTCTGTTTTTAATCAATTTTATAGAGATTGCAGAGTAATTTTAGATAATTCCCGAATTAAAACGAATAAAAATCGAATGTTCGAAGGAAATCAGAGGTTATATGATAAAAATTTAAGAAACCTAATGGAAGCTCGACTTTCGCTTGTTTTAGCAACAAAAATTGTATTTTCAATTTTGCTTTCTTTAATAGGAATTTCCGCCCCCAAAAAGATGTAGTTTAGGTTTTTCTTTTTTATTTTATTTCCTAAATATCGTTGAAAAAAAACGAAAAATAAGATATTATAAAGATGGGCTTTATGGATGAAGAAATTAAAGAATATATTAAAAATGCTATTTTTAAAGGTGTAAGCAAAGAAGAGGTAATAGAGATTTTAAAAGAGGCAGGGTGGGATGAAAACAGGATAAATGGCGTCCTTTCTGAATTAGAGAAAGAAAGCCCTTTATCTTCCCAGGTAACCCAAGAGAAAATTGAAGCACCGCCAATAGAAGTTGGTTTTTCTGAAAACGGAAGTTATATAGGGAAAGAGGCGGTTGAGAAAAAAAGCGAAATTCCTGGGGTTTTTCAAAGGAAAGAAGGTTATGCTCCGGCCCAGTCTTTTTTACCGCCTCAATCTCAATTTGTTCCATCGCCCCAGACTTCTTTTCAGCCGCCTTTATCAGAAAGAAAGGAGTTATTTCCATCAACTCCCCAACAACCTTTTCCTTCTTCAGGTTCGGTAGTTGCGATTTTTGATGACCAAGGTAATAAATATTGTTCCTTTTGTGGGACTCGTCTAAAAGAGAATGCTGTTTATTGCCCCAATTGTGGAAGGAGTATTATTGAGATTGGAGAACCAAAAATAAAAAAGAAGGACAGGAAAATATTTGCAATAATATCTTTTATTTTTAGCATTTTTGAATTAGTAGGAGTTTTAATTTTTACAGTTTTTTATAAATTTTTTGAAAAGAAAATTTCATACAATCAATTTCTAATTCTTTTTTGGGTATTATGTGGAATTTTGTTCATTGCCGTAATTTTTGGAATTCTAGGAAGAAATTCGTCAAAAAGATTTCTGGCAGAATTTTCAATGGCAATTATTTTATTTTCTTTAATTTTGTTTTTGTTTTATCCAACAAAAATTTCAACAAAGATTTTTACCAATATTTTTAAAAATTTTTAGAAGGTTAAATTAAAATTTTTTAATTTTTTTAAAAATTTTTTATTTATGGCGGAAAAATCAAAAAGTTCAGATTATAAAGCATCTGATATTTATGTTTTGGAGGGGCTTGAGCCAGTTAGAAAAAGGCCCGGAATGTATATAGGTTCAACTGGTTCTCGAGGTCTTCATCATTTAATTTATGAGTGTTGCGATAACTCAATTGATGAGGCAGTAATGGGGTTTGCTGACAAAATTGAAATTACTTTACTTCCCCAAAATAGGGTTTCGGTTGCAGATAATGGACGTGGTATTCCTGTTGATATTCATCCCCAGACAAAAAAATCAGCCCTTGAAACAGTAATGACTTATCTTCATGCCGGTGGTAAGTTTGGGGGGAAAGTTTATAGAGCTACCGGCGGGCTTCATGGTGTTGGTGTTTCTGTTGTTTGTGCTCTTTCCAAATGGATGAAGGCTGAAGTTTGCCGCGATGGTTATAAATATGAGCAAGAATATGAAAGAGGAAAACCCAAAACAAAAGTAAAAAAAGTTGGAAAATGTAGCGAAACTGGTACCAAAGTTACATTTGAACCAGATCCAGAAATTTTTAAAAAAATTGAGTTTTCTTGGAAGAAAATTTTAAACCATTTAAGAGAACAAGCTTATTTAGTACCAGATTTAAGAATAAGACTATTAGACAAAAGAAAAAAGCCCGAGAAGAAATATAATTTTTATTTTGAGGGCGGAATAAAATCGCTTTTGGAATACGCGATGGAAGGGATTAAAAAGATTCAAGAAAATGTTTTTTATACTTCAAAAGAGGTGGGGGACATAAAAGTAGAAATTGCTTTTTGTTATGGAGATGATATAGAAACCGAAGAACTTTGCTATGCAAATAATGTCCCAACGCCAGAAGGAGGTACCCATCTTACTGGTTTTAGGTCAGCCCTTACAAGGGTTCTTCAAAATTGGGGAAAACAACAGAAGCTGTTAAATGATAAAGAAAAAATAGAGGGAGAAGATATAAGAGAAGGTTTACATGCTATAATTTCTGTTAAAATTCCAGATCCCCAATTTGAAGGGCAAACAAAACAAAAATTAGGAAATCCTGAAGCCAGATCAGCCGTAGAAAGTGTAATCTGCGATGTTTTGCCAGATTTTTTTGAAAAAAACCCAAGAGACGGAAGGTCAATTATTAATAAATGTCTATTGGCAGCAAAATCAAGAAAAGCGGCAAAAGCAGCAAAAGAATCAGTTTTAAGAAAGGGAATAATAGAAGGATTAACTTTGCCCGGCAAGCTTACTGATTGTTCTTCAAGAAATCCAGAGGAATCAGAGCTTTTTATTGTTGAAGGAGAGTCGGCAGGTGGTTCTTCAAGGCAAGGAAGAGATAGAAGATTTCAGGCAATATTGCCATTGAGGGGGAAAATTTTAAATGTAGAAAGGGTTCATTTAAATAAAATTTTATCTTCACAAGAAATTAAATCTTTAATAATTTCTTTGGGTACTGCGGTTGCTGATGATTTCGATATTTCAAAACTTCGTTATCATAAGATTATTATAATGACCGATGCCGATGTTGATGGTGCTCATATAAGGACTTTGCTTTTAACTCTTTTTTATAGATATTTTAGACCATTAATTGAAAGGGGCTATGTTTATATCGCCCAGCCTCCGCTTTACAAGATTCAAATAGGAAAGGAGATTAAATATGTTTATAGCGACAAAGAAAAAGACGAAATTTTAAAAAAAATAGGAAATAAACCAGTTTTAATTCAAAGATATAAGGGGCTTGGTGAAATGAACCCAGATCAATTATGGGAAACTACAATGAATCCCGAAAACAGGATTTTAAAACAGGTTACGATTGAAGACGCAAAAGAAGCAGATAGAATTTTTGATATTTTAATGGGGAAAGATGTTTTGCCTCGAAAGAAGTTTATTCAAACATACGCAAAAGAGGTAAAGAATTTAGATATATAGTTTAAAAAATTAAATTATGGCAATAAAGCTATTTTCAGCGGCAATTATCGGTCTTGACGCAAGGTCAATCGAAGTTGAAGTTGATTTTTCCAGGGGCCTTTATAGTTTTTCAATAGTTGGTCTTGGTGATAAAGCAGTTGAAGAATCAAAAGAAAGGGTTTCTTCAGCAGTTAAAAATAGTGGCGCAAAACCTCCTCAACATCATAACAAACGAATTACAGTTAATCTAGCTCCCGCAGATATTAAAAAACAAGGGCCTGGATATGATCTTCCAATTGCAATTGGTTTTCTTTTGGCATCGGGTCAAATGAAAAAAATAGAAACAGAAGATAAGATTTTTATTGGTGAGCTTTCATTAGACGGGAGTGTAAGAAAAGTTAATGGTATTTTACCAATTGCTATTTTGGCAAAAGAAAAAAATAAAATTTTAGTTTTGCCAAAAGAAAATCAAAAAGAGGCAGAAATTGTTGAGGGGTTAAAAATTCTTCCTGTTTCAAACATTAAAGAATTAATAAGAATTTTTGAAGAAGGCCAGGAGAAATATTTAATAGAGGGCAAAGGGGAAGAAAATGTTTTTCAAGATATTTCTTTTGATGTTGATTTTTGTTATATTAAAGGTCAAGAACATGCAAAAAGAGCCTTGGAAATTTCAGCTGCTGGTGGCCATAATGTTTTTATGTCAGGACCGCCAGGAGCTGGAAAAACTCTTTTGGCCAGAGCCTTGCCCTCAATTTTGTCTTCATTAACAAAAGAAGAAATTTTAGAGTTGACTAAAATTTATAGTGTTTCGGGGCTTTTATTGCCGAATGAACCAGTTATTAAAAAAAGACCTTTTCGAGCACCTCACCATTCTTCCTCTGTAGCAGCAATTGTTGGTGGTGGTTCGAAAATCAAACCTGGCGAAATTACTTTGGCTCATAGAGGAGTTTTATTTTTAGATGAATTTCCAGAATTTAGAAGAGATGTTATAGAAGCCTTGCGTCAGCCAATGGAAGATGGGATTGTTCAAGTTTCTCGGGCAGCAGAAACGTTTATTTTTCCTGCTAATTTTACTTTAATTGCTTCTGCCAACCCTTGCCCTTGTGGTTTTTTAAATGATCCCCAAAAAGAATGTAATTGTAGTCCTTCTCAAATTATTCGTTACAGAAGAAAACTTTCAGGTCCAATTATGGATAGAATTGATATTAAAATTGATGTACCGAGAATTGGGTTTGAAAAATTATCTTCAAAAAAAATTGCTGAGGAATCAAAAGATATAAGAGAAAGAGTAGAGAAAGCAAGAGAGATTCAACAAAAGAGGGGTTTTGTAAATAGCGATATGAAAATTCCCCAAATTAAGGAGTATTGTGAGATTGATTCAGAATCTCAGGATCTTTTAAAATTAGCAATTCAAAAATTAAATTTATCTCCACGGGCTTATCATAAAGTTTTAAAAGTAGCAAGGACAATTGCTGACCTTGAAGGTCAAGAAAAAATTCAAAAAAGTCATATAGCAGAGGCGATAAGTTATCAGGAAAAACAAGAATAAGAATATAAATTCGAAGTTCGAATATCGAAATTCTAAACAATATCTAAATTACAATTTTTAAATATTAAACTGTTTAGAATTTGTAATTTTGAATTTTAAATTTGTTTAGAATTTCGGTTTTAGAATTTAAAATTTTATTTATTATGTATGATGTAATTATTATTGGTGGTGGACCTGCAGGGATTACAGCTGCTATTTATGCCGCAAGAAAATATTTAAAAACGCTTCTTGTAACCAAAGATTTTGAAGGGCAAATTTTTAATTCTTCAAAAGTTGAGAATTATCCTGGTTTTCAAGAAATCTCTGGTGCTGAGCTTTCCTACGCTTTAAAAGATCATTTATTTAAATTTGCTCAAAAAGAAAAAAATTCAAAACTTAAAATAAAAGAAGGGGAGACAGTAAATAAAGTTTTAAGAAAGGGTAAATTTTTTGAGGTAAAAACAGAGAATAAAAAATCTTTTATTTCAAAAACAATAATTATTGCTACCGGCGCTTCTCCAAGAAAATTAGAAGTGCCTGGAGCAAGAGAGTTTGAAGGAAAAGGAATTTCTTTTTGCGAAACTTGTGACGGTTTCTTTTTTAAAGATAAAAATGTTGCGGTTTTGGGTAGCGGAAACGCTGGCCTGGAAGCCGCAGAGGAGCTTTTAAACTACACAAAAAATCTTTATATAGTTGAAGCCAAAGATGAAATAGCGGGGGATAAATTACTTTTTGAAAAAGTTAGAAAAGAAGGCGCTAGAATTATTTTTAACGCCCAGATTAAAGAGATAAAAGGAAAAGATTTTGTTGAAAAAATAGTTTTTTTTGATAAAAAACAAAAAAAAGAAAAAGAAATAGAGGTTGATGGGATTTTTGTTAAAATTGGGCAAAAACCAAATACTGATTTTTTAAAAGGCTTTTTAAGGCTTAATAAGAAAGGAGAAATTATCGTAAATCCTGTTACTCTTGAGACTTCTCAAAAGGGAGTTTTTGCTGCAGGGGACGTGACAGATCTTCCTTTCAAACAATATATTATTTCTGCGGGCGAAGGAGCAAAAGCATTAATTTCTCTTTATAATTATCTTAAAAGTTTATAATAAAAATATGAACAAATTTTTAAGCGAATTATTAAGTTATTTTCAAAAAATCCCGGCGGTAAAAATTTTTTTAATAATAGTTATTGGGATTATTGTTTATTTTGTTGTAAAGTTTTTTGGCAGAATGTGGTTAAGGAAGATTGTGAAGCTTCGTTATAAGGGCAAAGATAAAGAAGAAATAGAAAAAAGAACAAAGACCCTTTATCGAACCTTAACTGCAACATTAAAAGTAATAATAATTTTTTTAATAATTCTTTTGATTTTAGACGCTCTTAAAATTAATCTTACTCCCTTTATTGCTGGTGCTGGAGTTATTGGTCTTGCAATAAGTTTTGGCTCTCAAAGTCTTGTGAAAGATTTTGTTTCAGGGCTTTTTATTTTAATTGAAGACCAATTTAGAAAAGGGGATAGTGTTAAAATAGGAAATTTTGAGGGGATAGTTGAAGATTTTACTTTAAGAAAAACTGTTTTAAGGGACAAAGAAGACAATCTTCATTATATTCCAAATAGCCAAATTACTGTTATAACTAACTTGACCAAAGGGAAAAAGAAACAGAAATTAGAAAAGTCTTCAAAAACCAAAGATTAATTTATGTTTCTTTATAAGCTGGATCTGTTTTAAGTTCGTAATATTTTCTAATAATTCTTCTTGCGCCAACAGCTGACCAAAGTTGAACTTTGCTCATTTTATAGCTTGCGAATTTTTCTCCAAAAAGCTCTGGCTTTCCATTTTTATCTATGTGAACTTCTGGAACAGATTTTAAAATACTAAATGTTCTTATAGCATCTTCACAAATTTTCAAAAGAGTATTTTTGATTAGTTTTTGAAGAGATTTTGGCCAATTTTCAGAAAGTGCTTTTTTTAAATGACGACTTAATCCCAAGACACAAAACGCTGTTTGTTTTGTCCAAATCACTGTTCCATGGTATTCTTCTGGTGTGTATCCATATTTATTGTTTCTAGCAATAATAGTTGGCCCAGATGGAGTATAAAAATATTTTTCAGAAAGGAGTCTTTCGCAAAAACTTTTTACTTCTTCTTTTGTAGCGTCAAGATAAGTAAAAAGATAGGCTTCATCCAAATGATTTACTTCCATTTTCTTAAAAGATTTTTTTCCTTGAATGTCATATAAAGCAAGGGCGTAAGCAATTTTGCCATCCTCATTATAAAATTTATAATCTTCTTTTTTGCTTTCCCATTTTTCAATAAGTTTTTCAATCTTTTTTTTCTTCGATTCAAGACCTAATTTTTCTTTGAAATTTTTTATCGTTTTTAAGGCCTTTGGGTAAAAAACACAATTTACATCAAAAGGCGCAATTATGGGATGGATTTTTTTAAATGCCCATTCAGAATCTCGCCAATTACCCATTGAATAATACTCTTCATTACTTTCTTTTAATTCAGGGGGAATTTTTTTGAAGGTGATAAAATCTTTTTTTTCTGCTTCATTTAAAATATATTTTGCCACTAGTCTCATTTTTTGATTATTTTCTTTTTTTGCTAAAAAATCTTCTGGAAGATAGTTTAAGCCTATTATATAATTTGGTTCTATATCTATCATTTTTCTATCAAAAATATCTCGTCCTGATATTTGGTGTTCATATTTATATTCTCCAACCACATCTTCGTGCCAACCTTCTCCCTTCCTGTTGACATTTTTTAAAGAGGCTTCATACATATATTTAATAACCTCCGGCCTTAAATCATGGATACCAATTACTGCACTTTCCATCCAATCCCGTGGGAATACAGTTCCAAACCTATCTCCTGAAGTTTTATTCCAAGAGATTAAATGTTCTATTTCAATTTCGGTTCTTTTCATTATTTCTTTTACATTTTTTTTGTATTTTCCAAAAACTTTATAATCTAAGTCTTCTGCCAAATAAAGAAAAAAATGTTTAAAGCTTTTATAATTTATTTCATTGGTGGTAGCAATGATTTTAAATTCTATTTCTTTTGATTTTTTAGAAGAGGTTTTTGGGGGTTTGTTATTTAAAGAAATTTCAAAGCCCAAGAGAGGACGATTAATTTTTCTAATTTTTATATTTTTGGGGAAGATAAATTCTGTTTGATAAAAAAAGTCGCCATAAGGCTTTTTAAAAATTATTTTTTTTTCTGTTTTTGTATTTGTCCTTTTGATGATTCTTGGAAAAGCCCTACCAAGAACTTTATATCTTAATTGAAGAAAACTTATACTAATATCTCCGATTAGTTCCCGTAATGTCCTTATATCTTCCATTATTGGATAGTAAAGATTTATTTTAGGAGATGTGAACTTAGCTTCTATTTGAAGATGGTGGTTTAATGTATAAATATTTTTGATTTTTATTTTGTGAGGAGGTATATCAACAAGTCCACAATAAAGATGGTTATTTGGACCAATTATTCTTAACTGGCCAAAGCTATCAAAATCGATATAATAGCCATCAGCAATCCAAAGATTTTCTTCTAATTGGTAAGCGGGTTTTTTCTCCATAAATTTTTCAAGGGGAAAAAGTTTTTAAATAGTTTTTTTACTTTTCTTCAAAACCTCATAATAAACCTTTTCATATTCGTCTACCATTCTTTCAACTGTAAATTTTTCCTCAATCCATTTTCTACAATCTTCTCTTTTTATTTGATCTATCTTTTTTACTGCTTTTACTGCTTCATTAATATTATTTACCACAAAACCTGTTTTTTTGTCTTTGACAACTTCAGGAACAGATCCACGATTAAAGGCAATAACTGGTGTTCCGCAAGCCATTGCTTCTACCATAACCAAACCAAAGGGTTCTTCCCACAAAATAGGATACAAAAATGCCCTTGCTGCGCCGAATAATTTTGATTTTTGCGATTTTGAGTATTCACCAATAAATATTATATTTTTATTTAAGTGGGGTTTAATATTTTTTTCGAAATATTCTTTTTGCGCTTCATCCAATCTTCCTGCAAGGATTAATTTTACTTTAGCTTTTTTTGCTATTTTAATTGCATTTTCAATTCCTTTATATCTATCAATTCTACCTGCCCAAAGAAAATAATCTTTTGGTTTTAGATTTAGCTTGAATTCTTTAAGGTTTATTCCATTATAAACATTGGCAACAAAGTTAAGTTTATAAGGGCAAAGTTTTTTTTGAGAATTTGAAATAGTGATATAGTTATTGTTTTTAAATTTATTTAAAAGATAAAGTCTATGCTTACCAGCGGCAGAATTAGAAGAAGTATATAGGGGATTGTGGATAGTATGGACAAATGGTGTCAAAGAAAATTGGGGGAAAAATATTTCAGTAAGGTCTATATGAGTGTGGATGATGTCAAAATATTTTGCTTTTTTTGTAACCAAAGAGAGACTATAAACATTATAATCAAGGAATTTCCAGGGTAATTTTTCTTTTAAAAGAGATTTTTTTGCTACGGGAATAAGTTTAACAGAAACTCTTGAGTCACCAGAAGCAAAAAGAGTGACTTGGTGCCCTCTTTTTTTAAGTCCTTCGCAAAGATAATAAATTATCCATTCGGTTCCTCCGTATTTTTCGGGCGGAATAGGTAACCACAAAGGGGCAACTTGGGCAATCCTTAATTTCTTTTTCATATATTTTATTTACTTTTACTTTTCTTCAAAACTTCATAATAAACCTTTTCATATTCATCTACCATTCTTTCAACTGTAAATTTTTCTTCAACCCATTTTCTACAATCTTCTCTTTTTATTTGATCTATCTTTTTTACTGCTTTCACTGCCTCATTAATATTATTTACCACAAAACCTGTTTTTTTGTCTTTTACAACTTCAGGAACAGATCCACGATTAAAGGCAATAACTGGTGTTCCGCAAGCCATTGCTTCTACCATAACCAAACCAAAGGGTTCTTCCCACTGGATGGGGAAAAGAAACCCTTTTGCGTATTTAAAGAGAGAAGGCATTTTGGGGTAAGGAATAGGACCAAGATATTCAATGTTTTTATAGCGAAGGTATGGTTTGATTTTATTTTGAAAATACTCGTTATTTGGTACGCCAGCAATTTTAAGATTTATTTTTGTTCTTTTTGCAATTTCACAAGCTATATGAACCCCTTTTTCTTTTGAAATTCTTCCAGCAGACAAAAAATAATCTTTGGGTTTTTTGTTAAATTTATATTTTTCAATTTCTATTCCGTTATAAATTGTTCCAGCATAATTTAAGTCTAAAATTGGTTTTCTTTGGGCATTAGATATAGAAACAAAGTATAATTGTTTATATTTTTTATAATAATTAAAAATTAATTTTCTGAAGGGATCATCGAGAGGATCGTGAAGCGTAATTAAGGTGGGGGTTTTTATTAATGGAGCGATATGGAGAGCTCTTCTGTAAGGATGAATATGGATAATATCAAATACTCCTTTTTGGGCCATCTGGTACATTTTTGAAACTAAAATATTTTCATACATTGATACTATTGATTCTCCATAATTTTCTATTTTCTTTAATAATTCTTTATTATTTTTTAGTGCCGGATATCCTTCAGAAATTAATATTGCATTTGTTTTTGGAGAGTCAGAGGAGGCAAAAAGATAAACCTTATGACCCCTTTTTAACATCCCCTGACTAATCCACCAGGTTACCCAAAGCGGGGCATAAATAGACTTTCCCCTTGGGGGAGTGGGATATTCATTTGTACAAAACATTGCAATCCTTAATTTCTTTTTCATATTATTTGGTAAACTTTTCAATTATTTTTTCATAATTTTCTAACATTTTTTCTAATGAAAAATATTTTTTCACTCTTTCTCTACAAGCCTCTCTTGAAATATTATTTATTTTTCGAATTGCTTTTACCATTTCGTTTACATTTTTTACAAGAAAACCTGTTGTTCCATTTTTAACAACCTCTTTTGCTCCCCCCCTTGGGTACGCAATAACTGGAGTTCCGCAAGCCATTGCTTCTATCATTACAAGGCCAAATGGTTCTTCCCAGCGAATTGGAAAAAGAAATCCTTTCGCGTATTTAAAAAGGTTTATTCTTTCTTTTCCGGCTACCTCTCCTACATATTTTATTTGTTTATTGTCGATAAGAGGTTTTATTTCTTTTGAGAAGTAGGGTTCTCTTTTTTTACCGCCGGCTATTATTAATTTTATTTTTGATTTTTTAGCCGCCAATATTGCATCTTTTGGATTTTTGTGTTCTCCTATCGCCCCCATAAAAAGAAAGTAGTCTTTTGGTTTTTTACAAAAAGGAAATTCTTTAAGGTCTACACCATTATAAATAGTTGCAAGATACTTTATTTTGGGGAATCCTTTTCTTTGAGAGTTGGAAATAGTAATTATATTTGGATTTTTAAATTTTGAAAGAAAATTTTCAAGCTCTTTAAAAAGAGGAAGATGCAAGATGGTAATGAGCGGGATTTTTAAATATTGGGCGAGGGGTATAAACAAATAACCTCCTCTAGCATGATTAAAAATGATATCAAATTCTTTACTTCTTTTTTTTAATTCTTCCATCACTAAAGCAAGGTAAGTAGTTTCAAGTCTTAATGATCTGGAAGATTCTACAGAAAATGGGTTAAGCTTCCTTTCTGAGATTGTTTTTTTTAGAATTGGGACAAAATTACAAGAAACTTTACATTTCCCGGCTCCAAAAACCGTAACTTTATAACCCTTTTTTTTCAACCCTTCAGCCAATTGATAGACAATTCTCTCTGTCCCCCCCTGTCCTTTTGGGGGGATAGAGGTAAAGGGCGGAGCTATTATACCAATTTTTCTTTTCATTTTATTAAACAAATTTATTATAAATTCTATAATATTTTTGGGCAATCATTTCCCAATTGAACTTATTTTTTACTATTTCTCTTGCATTATTTCCCATTTTTTCTCGAAGAGATTTATTTAAGAGAAGTTTATTAACGGCATTTGCTATTTCTTGACTGTTTCTTGGCCTTACAAATAGGCCATTTATTCCTTCTTTTACGGCAAGAGGAATTCCTCCTTTTCTTGTTACCACCACTGGCGTTTTTCCAGCCATTGCTTCAAGTAGTACAAGTCCTAAAGGTTCGTCCCAAATAGAAGGAGCTACAAACACATCGGCTCGATAATAAAGTTTTTTTAATTCTTCTTTTCTTTCTTCGCCCATATAACCCAAAAAGTGGACATTCTTTAATTTGTTTTCTCTTTTGAAATTTTGGAGATTATACATTTCTGGCCCATCTCCAACTATATAAATATGGCCTTTTATTTTTTTCGCTGCTTTTATTAGATATATTACTCCTTTTTGAGGGGTTAATTTTCCCGTGAAAAGCACAACTTTTTTCCCTTTTAAATTGTATTTTTCGTTGATATCTTTAATATTTATTTTTTCGGGATAATCGTTTATGTCTATTCCTCCCGGTATTATTCTTGTTTTTGGACGGAATTCTTCTCCAAAAACTTTTAGCAACCAATCTTTTGTATCATTACTTACACAGACTATTTTTTTAGCTCTCCGAAGTCCATCTATACATAAAGGAATGTATTTTTTATTAATACTTGCAGTATATACTCCCGTTCCGTGGGCTGTGGCTATATAATTAATTCCATAAAGCGATTTAATAAAATTTGCTACCCAAATAAAAATTGAAATATGCTGAACATGAATAATATTTGGCTGGAAATCTTCAACTGCTTTTATTGTACTTTTTAAAAAATAATTAAAAACCTCTGTTATTTCTTTGGGCGAAAGATTCTTAAAGAGTCTGCATATTGGCCATTGGGGATGACCGGTGAAGGCTACTGGAAATGGCATTTCTAAGGGATAAATTTTTGAACCATTAATTTTTTCTTTTTCTTCAGGGCACAAAATTGCAGTTTCTATGTTTCTTTTTTTAGCAAGTTGAGTAGCAATAGCTTTTGTATAAGTACCAGATCCACATCCCCATAAAGGAAAGTTTTGAAGATAAAGAATTTTAATCCTTTTAATTGTTTTTTGAGTCATATATTTTATTTACTTTTACTTTTCTTCAAAACCTCATAATAAACCTTTTCATATTCGTCTACCATTCTTTCAACTGTAAATTTTTCCTCAACCCATTTTCTACAATCTTCTCTTTTTATTTGATCTATCTTTTTTACTGCTTTTACTGCTTCATTAATATTATTTACCACAAAACCTGTTTTTTTGTCTTTTACAACTTCAGGAACAGATCCACGATTAAAGGCAATAACTGGTGTTCCGCAAGCCATTGATTCTACCATAACCAAACCAAAGGGTTCTTCCCACTGGATGGGGTTTAAAAGGGCTATTGCATTTTTTAAAAAAGAAGATTTTTGATTCTGGGTTATTTCTCCAATATATTTAATTTTTTTATCTTTTAATAATGGTTTTACTTTTTTTTCAAAAAACTCAATATCCGCTGGCAGGTTTTTATCTATTTTTGCCGCTATTTTTAGTGGCAAATTTGTTTTTTTTGCTATCTCAATGGCTTCGAGTATTCCCTTTTTGGGAGTTATTCTTCCAAGGTAGGCAAGATATTTTCCTTTTTTAGGACTAAATTCAAATTTTTTAATGTCGATTCCATTATAAATAGTTTTAATAAAATTTAATTTAATAGAAGTAGTCTTTCTTTGGGCATTTGATATAGAGATAAAATTTGTATTTTTAAATTGATTTAATATTTCGTATTTTGCTGGATTCTTTTCTGCAGTTAAAAAATCTCCATGATAAGTTGTTAGAAAAGGGGTTTTTGCCCCAGCGCAAAAACAAAGACCAAAATAATGAAAGTGATTATGTATTATATCAAAATTGTAATTCTTTTTAAAGATAAGTGTAGCATGTAATAAAGGATAGAATGGATCTTGCCAGTTGATTTTTTGTGAATAAAGTTCTTTTTTAAAAACCCATTCAAGCGTAGCGGAAGTTTTTGAATCGCCAGAAGCAAAAAGAGTAACATTATGGCCTCTTTTAGTTAATTCTTGGCAAAGATAATATACAATAAGTTCAGTTCCTCCATATTTTTTAGGAGGAACACTAATATAGGGAGGTGCTAGTTGGGCAATTTTTAATTTTTTTATCATAGATTTTAATAATACCAAATTTGTTTTAAAAAATAAATAAGTAAGCATTGAAAATTTTAATTATTTATGTTAATCTTTTAAAAAATAACTAGAATAAAAACCTATGAAAAAATGTGAAATTTGTGGAAGGTCTTATATAGTAAAAACTGTTAGAAAAAAGCTAAGGGGGAAATACAATCCAACAACAAAGCAAAGAAAATATCCAAATTTACAGTGGGTAAGATTACTTTCAGACAAGAAAAATTTTGAAGGCAAGGTTCTCAAAAAGGGTACAAGGGTAAAGGTTTGTACAAAGTGTATTAAAACTTTTACAAAAACCCGATAAAAAATCGGGTTTTTAAATCTTCGGGCTGTAGTACAACGGTAGTATGCACCCTTGGGGTGGGTGTGACCCGAGTTCGACTCTCGGCAGCCCGACCAAAATTCAATTAAATTTGGATTTTAAATGAAAATATTAAAAAAGAGGGTTTTAAAAATCAAAAGAAATACTTGATACTTAAATCTTTAACGATAGGACAATTAAAAAAAGGTTTTATTTTATTAAAAAATAATTTTTAAAAAATTATGGAAGAACAATTATCTTTTCCTATAAAAGATATACAATTTGAAAAGTCTAAAAAAGAAAAACAAGAAGAGATAGAAAGGAAATTTTTAATTGACTCTTTGCCAGAAGAGATAAAAGAAGAATTAAAAAAGTCCTCCCCCGAAGAAATAAGGCAGGGTTATATAGCGTTAGAGGAAGACGGGGCAGAGGTAAGGATAAGACAGAAAGGAGATAATTTTTACCAGACTATTAAATCAGGAGAGAAAGGTCAAAGAAAGGAGATAGAAATTGAAATAACCAAAGATCAATTTGAAAAATTATGGGAAACAACGCAGGGAAAAAGGATAGAAAAGACAAGATATTATTTGCCATATGGCAATCACACAATTGAATTAGATTTTTATAAAGGCGATAATGAAGGACTAATTTTAGCTGAAGTTGAATTTTCTTCTCAAGAAGCAAGAGAAAGTTTTACTCCTCCGAGTTGGTTTGGTAGAGAGGTTACCGAAGATGAGAACTATTATTCTAGAAATTTAGCAATAAAAAGCGAGAAGGAAAAGACCAAGCAAAAAGAAATTCCAGAATATAATCTCGAAGAAGGAATCAATTATGTTGTAGATCTTGCAAGAGAAAAGATGTCTGAAAAACAGGGGCCTATTATTATTGAAGTTGCTGGTGGTTCTGCTTCTGGAAAAACTAGTGCAGTAGCAGCAAAATTAAAAGAAATTTTCGGTGGGGAAGCCATCATTATTTCGATGGATGATTATTATCGAGGGAAAACATTTATGGAACAAGAAGAAAAGAAGGGCAATATTTTAAATTGGGATCAGCCAGAGGCAATTAATTTACCTCTTTTGAAAGAACATCTTCAAATGCTTAAAGAAGGAAAACCCATTGAAAAACCAATTTATGATTTTAAGATTAGTGAACCTAAAGGAACAGAACATTTAGAACCCAGAAAAATTATTATTTTGGAAGGACTTTTTTCTTTAAACGATGAAATTAAAGATGAGGGCGATATAAGGGTTTTTGTTGACATTGGCACGCACGGGAGAATTTTAAGAAGATTGCTTAGAGATATTGAGCGAACAGGTCAAAGACCCGGTGATATTTTAAAATACTTTTCAGAAATAGTAGAGCCAATGCACGAAAAATATGTTTTAAGCACCAAAGAAAATGCCGATCTTATTATTCAAAACGAGTATAGTCCTAAAGTAGAAGCTGAAAGATCAGGGTTTCATGAGGTTCAGTTGAAATTTAGAGCAGAAGAAATAGATTCAGAAAAATTAAGAAAAGCCGGCGCTGAAAGATTGGGATCGACTCAACAAATAGATAATTATTATAATCCAAAAGATAGAAACTTAGTGGAGACAGAAGAGATATTAAGAATAAGTGAAGAGGGTGATAAAATAATTTTAACTTATAAAGGGCCGAAATCAGTTTCAGAATTTAGAAGAAGACCTAAATTTGAATTCGAAATAGACAAGGATACAGAAAATAAATTCTTATCTATTTATGGAGGCAAAGTTAAAACCATAATTAAAAAAAGAGAGCTTTATCAGTTAAACGGAATAATTTTTTCTTTAGATGAAGTTTACAAACAAGAAGAGGGAGAGAAAGAAGAACTAGGAAAGTTTATAGAAATTAGATCTTCTGGAGAAAAAATAGACGGAAAACAGTTTGAAGAATTTTTAGCAAAACTAGGCTTGAGGAAAGAAGATGGGATAAAACAGTCATATTTTGAGATGTAAATTTTTAAATGATTTTGAGAGCTCTTACCAATTTAATAATAAGAAAGCATAAAGAAAACAATGAAAAAAATTAAAACTCTAATTATTTATTTTTCGTTTCATCACAAAAATACTCAAAAGGTTGCAAGAGCAATGGCAGATGTTTTAAAAGCTAGTTTAGTTGAGGCGCCAGACTTTAATCCAGCGAGTATTTCAGATTATGATTTGATTGGATTTGGTTCTGGAATTTACTTTTTTAAGCACCACAAATCCTTGTTTAAAATATTAAAGGAAATAAAGCCCCAAAAAGAAAAGAAGGCTTTTATTTTTTCTACAAGTGGTGCCCCAAACGGACAAAGACAACATAAAAAATTAAAAAAAGCATTAATTAAAAAGGGTTTTAAGATTATTGGTGAGTTTAATTGTTTGGGTTGGGATAGTTTTGGTCCTTTAAGACTGATTGGCGGTATTAACAAGGACAGACCAAACGATAAAGATCTTAAAGAGGCAAAAATTTTTGCCAAAAGTTTATTAGAAAAATTTTAATAAAAGGTTGATATTTTTAAATTTTTAAAATTTATGGAAAAAAATAAAGCAAAAATAAATTATGGTCATAGTCAAGATGATTCTGAACACTTTTTGAGTGAGTGAGAATTTCTGGGAGATTAACCAGGCGGTCTAAAATTAAGGTTGGAAAAAGGCAAAATTCTGGTGAAACAGTGTAGCCTAAAGATT